>Ga0209083_1000023_pt1 | contig 240801 bp, 386 predicted proteins | sample AM7aDNAmetaG_FD_184132 | JGI IMG/M metagenome (GOLD analysis project Ga0209083, IMG submission 184132) | Freshwater microbial communities from Finland to study Microbial Dark Matter (Phase II) - AM7a DNA metaG (SPAdes) (version 3) | ecosystem: Environmental > Aquatic > Freshwater > Lake ...
GATGTAAACGGTGTTATTGGATATACTGGAAGTTCAAATTATCGATTGGTATTACCAGTTGGAACAAACCTTTACGCAACTTAATAAATAGTAGTGTAGTAAGTCCTAGTACAAAATTAATTGTAAATTGAAGCAATTAAAGAACTTAATCAGAAAGTAAAAGACCTAGAAGGAAAACAATAATGTCAGTATTAACTTCTAATTTACCACTTAGTGGAAATCCAATCAAAATAAGTCAAGCAATCTTAGACCAAGGAATAAGTGGTGGTACAGCACAAAATGACATGAATAGTTCTGGATTTAGAACAGCACTTGGATTATCAGGTAGAGCTTCAGGCAGCCAAATTTCAATGGGTGAAGGATTTGTTTATGATAGTGTGACTACACCTGGAGGACAGAATTTACTTACAGCAGGTTATAGTGTTAACTTTGGTATATGGGGAAATGCTTATTGTAATATTACCCCTAATGCATCAACAGTAGTTAATCAAGATGGAACACCCGCAAGTTATATATATGGACAAGGATCAGGAACACCATATGGTCTCATTTATACTGATATTTCTCTAGGAGTAGCTGGACCATATTATTGTAGTGTATATGCAAAAGCAAATACATCAGCAATTATGACATTGAACTGTTGGACTGATGGTAATAGCGAAGTTAATACAGATTTTGATTTGACCCTTAGAACTACAGCATTTAATATTGGAGCAGGAATATATATGGAATATTGTGGGTTTGGTTGGTATCGATGTATACAGTTAATTGCTGCTAATGCCTCTAATCTCATACACTTTAGAATTTGGCCTGGTCAGAGAGTTGGTCCTGGTAACACTATAGGTACTTATTTGTGGGGAGCACAAATAAATACAAGAAGTGTTCAAAATTTCCTACAAGTATAAATAAAATATAGTTAGATTTTAATAAGCATAAATATTAATGGAGAAACAAATGACTGTTGAAATTAAAATTGCCCGTTACGAACTTTACCCTACTGATGAGCCTACTAGTTTCTGTGTAGGATTCCAGGTTTCAGTAAATTCACGTAGTATGTATCAAGATACCCAAGTGTCACTTGAAAATGCAAAAGATAAAACAGAAGATGAAATTGTATCAATTGCATTCGTTCAAATTGAAGAATCAATTTCAGCATGGATTGAGAATGCTAAATCTAAACCTAGCGTATTAGGCACAACATTTACACCACCTGTATCTACTGGAAATATTAATTAATTATGAAAAAGGAAAAAATATGGTACTTACTATTGCCCAACTTAAAGAAGCTGACGTAGTATTGAATAAATTGATGAATTCTGAACTCGCTGCGAAAGTTAGTTTTCGTCTTAGTAAACTATTAGCGATTATTTCGCCTGAGTTAGTTAGATTTGAAGATTCACGTAAAAAGCTATTTGAAAAGTACGGCGAAGTAGATGGCGAACAAATGAGAATTCCAGCAGCAAAAGAACAAGAGTTTCTTTCTGAATGGACTGCATTACTTGCAGAGACAGTCGAGTTTTCTCAAATCCAATTCACATTAGAAGATCTTGGAGACGTAAAGCTCACAGCTATTGAAATGAGAGCATTTACTCCTTGGATCAAAGAAGAAGTTACAGCTTAATTTTCAATTCAATAATTACTGTTTTAAGAACCGCAACCTAATACGTTGCGGTTTTTCAATTAATATGCTATACTATAATTGATGAGTGTTATACAAACAGTTTTAGATGCGTGGTCTGGAAGTAGGCCAACAAAGCGATCTGCTAGTGGATGGATTTCTGGTAATTCGTCTTGCTGCACTCATCGTGGTGAATCTAAAGATACACGAGGTCGCGGTGGATTCATTGTAGATACCAATAAAATATCATATCATTGTTTTAACTGTAATTATACAACCGGATATACTATAGGTGGTAATATTAGTGCTAAATTTTCGAGATTGTTGTTGTGGATTGGTGTATCTGAACAAGAAATAAACGCAATAAAAATCGAAGCACTTAGAGATAAGCTTGAAAATTTTGAAGAAACTGAAAAAACTGAAATAAAAATTGTTGAAAAAGCATTACCAATTGACAGTGTTTTAATAAATCACAATGATCATAAACCTTATATTGATTATATTAACAAACGTGGATTAACTAAATCATCATATCAATTTTATGTTAGTAAATCTTTACCTAATAAGATTATTATACCATTTAGATTTGAAGGCAAAAATGTTGGCTTCACAACAAGAACAATTGATGGTAAGTTACCAAAATATATGAATTATATAGGCATGCCATATGTATTTGGACTAGATATGCAACAGAACAAGTATACTTGGGTACCTGTTATGGAAGGTATATTTGATGCTATTAGCATTGGTGGGTGCGCAACTCTTGGTAATGAAATAAATGAAACACAAGCTGATTTAATAGACAATCTAGGTAAAACAGTAGTGATAGTTCCAGACAGAGATAAGCCAGGTAATAAGTTAATAGAATCAGCAATTAATTTTGGTTGGAAGGTTTCTTTTCCAGAATGGCCAAATAATATTAAAGATGTAAATGATGCAGTAATTAAGTATGGTCCGCTGTTTGTACTTAAACATATATGGGAAACAAAAGTTGAAGGTGCCACATCGTTAAAACTTCGATTGAAGCTACAGAAGTTTTAGTGGACAGTAAATTCCCAAGTATCAATTGCATTTATAGTATTAATTTTTTGTTTTATAACATCAAAGTTTAATGTATTCCACAACCCAGGGTGTAATGGTTTTGGAAATTCACCTAACTTAACCCAACAATATCCGTGATGTTCTTCATTTAATACTGGTACAAACTCAAATGGAACAACACAAATATATGTTATAAACTTAAAATTGTCATCATCAGATGTATATGTTTCTATAGGTATCAATTTATTAGGAACTGGTATACTTCCTATCTCTTCGTTGAATTCTCTAAATAGTGTTTCTTTGATGCTTTCGTCAGATTCTCGTCGTCCTCCAACTAGTCCCCAAGTACCTATTTGTTTTTTACTACGTAATAAATATAAGCATCTTTGTGTTTTAGAACAAAAACATAGAGCGCCAACTGCAATTATCTGTTTCATTTAAAATATTTATCAGCTAAATATAGTATAGTAGAGTATGTGTATCTAGATTTGAATTCAAAAAGGAAAATATGAGATTTATAATTTTATTACTGGCTATATCGACATTATATTCACAAGAAAAATATGAAGCAATAACATCTGGTTCATTTGAGCAATCAAAAATTGTCAATTCAAAAATTTCAATGACAAAAAGTGTTGGATCTGCAAGTGGTCCATGCACTCCATATATGGATTGGCATACCAATTTAACAACAAAAGGCGTGGCGTATTGCATTGGTGTATCTGGTATTTGGTCACAAGAAATTATATTATCTCTTGCTGCTACAGCTATAACTACTCTACCTGATGCTACAGGAATAACTAATAGCATTCGTAGGGTTATTTGTTTAAGTACTGCTGCGGGTACTTGTACGGTAAATACAACCGGTAGCCAAACTATTATTTCTGCTACTGGTAGTGCTACTACTTTTAATTTAGCTGCTGGTACCACTGCGGTTCTTATGGCTGATTATGGTAGTTTGACACATCCTGTAAATTCTGCTGCGGGATGGTTAAGATTGGCAGATAATCAATAGATAGACGATATGAATGGGTTATATACTAGTACTAAAAATGTATGAAGATAAGTAAAATCGCAAATTGTGTTAAAATATTTACTAATTAGATTACAAGTCTCCAGTTTAAATTTGTATATTCTCCATCAACAGCTTTAACCCATTCATTTTCAACAAACTTATATTGTTTTCCACTTATTAAATTAGTTACAACTTGTATAGATGAAATATTATTACTATCAAATACAACTATAAATTTAGTACCATCATATTCAATAATATCATTTCTATTAGCAATAGTTTCGTGTCCATTTATATTCCATCCAACAGACGATTCACTATCTGATATATTACCTAAACTGTTAAGTAATAAATATCTCTGCCCAAGTATTACATTAGGTAGGCCATTTATACCTGGTGCTACTCTAGTTGGATCTATTACAGCCGTTATTGCTGTCAAAGTATTAGCTGGCAAAGTATGGGTGTCAACATTGAATAATAGAACAGTATCATCAGTTGGACTAATAGCAACAGTTCCAACTATTTCACTAGTTGGGTCAGTTTGATCAATCATTCTAAGTTGTGTGATTCCATTTCGTATAGCACCATACTTATCAATACATGCACTCCATGAAGATAGATCTCCGGTAATAATTTGTGTTTGAATATCAGTAGGATCAGGAACAACATTCACTGAATTATTTTTAACTAATTTAACTTCACTATTATTTAAAAATATTCCATAATTTTGAAATGTAATACATGGCCTAGTTCCAAGTAATAGATCATCTGATGAAACAAAGTCTGATAAATTTCCACGTGGATCAAAAATTCCTGCAATAATTTTTAATATAACACCCATCTTAGTTACTTTAGCTGGCATACTTAACCAAACTGGTAATTCAAATTCAAGTGTAGAAATATCAATTTGATCTTCTGTACCTGCTGGAATAGATTTACTTGACCAAGTAGTACCAGTTAATCTCAATGTAGTTAAACTTGACCAATCCCAATAATTATCAGTACTTTGAATTTCAATACTTGGATTGAATAACACTAATACTTGTTCTAATATTTGAAATTTTTGATCTGTATTACTAGTCCAAATATCTGCTTTAACTGTTAAGGTATAAGGAGCAGGCATAATTCTTTCAACAGTATAAGCATTTCCTTGTTCGGGTAGATAACTATCAGTTTCGGAATTATATTTTTTGGTACGTACAGACAGTCTTTCTGTAAAAGTAGGACTTTGTAGTCGATCTTGATCATATCTTATATTAGTAATATAAATGCTTATTAATGGAGTACTTGAAATACTATTTTCACTATTTCGCTTGATGATAGTTGCAGCTTGTCTAGATGAATCTCCATAAGTAACTGGAATTTGTAGTAATGTTCCATCAGAATATTTCACTTGAAAGTTACTAAGTATTCTAATTATCTGTGTTAAAAAGCGGCGCAATTGTGCGTCATAAAAATAAGTTTCTAGGGCCATGCTTATATTTATCAGAAATTAAATACAAGGATTAGATGATTTATATTGTTGCTGCTACAGTAAAGTAACTCAATTCTCCATCTGATGCTAGCGAACCAAATGGTGTCATAATCTTTCCCATATAATCATACGGACCAACGAAAAAAGATCCCCAGAAAGCCGGAAGCGTGAAATTGCTGACAAACATACCATTAATAGAGTACATATGTTTCTGCACAGCATCACAAATCTCTAGACGATAGACTCTAATTAATCCAGTATCTGAACGAAGTACTTGGTAAGTGCCCTTAGGGTTAACTAAATATTCCATGATTTCGTGTCCAAGTACATAAGCCGGCGGGATGTTCGATACTTTTATTTTGTCCATAAAGATCAATATAATCGGCTTGCCATATGCATCCACAAGTCGTATAGCCACGTATCCTGTGTAATTCCACGATACATATTCAGTATCCATAATGCGAACTACTATCTCTCCAAAGCGCATGTCATTTTCGATTATAGTATAGCGAAGACTGGCTGTTATTCCCCATGCTGGGTAGAAATCTTGTGTGAGTTGTTTTTGTACTACATTTACAGCATCTGACCCGAGTTTAACAGTTCCAATATCCTGAACGACAATTGTATGTTGTGCAAATGCACTTAATACCAATAACATTAGCAAGGCTAGTTTCATTTCTATACCGCTCCTAATTTAGATTTGTGATAATTATCACAAATAGTAGATTACACTAATATTTATTAGAAATCTGCATCGGGTCGTAATAGTTTACTAAGAGATTGTTTGCTTGCTTCGATTTGCCCTGAATCATTTGTAAATGTATTATTATTGTTAATAAAAGTATCGCGTTGGGTCTGTCCTTCTCCATTTGTTAATGAAGTTCTAACAGAATCAGCACACTTAATCCAATGTGTGCCATTGAATTTAAATAGTCTATTTGGTAAAAAATCTAAGCGCAAGAAAAAATCTCCAGTAGTTGGACTAGAAGGAAAACTAGTCCCACTCGTAGTATAATAATCATTTGGAGATTTACCATCTCCAACTAAGTATCCAGCTACAATTTCATCAGGACTGTCAGTTGGTTTAAGTGGTAATGAATTTTTGTCTCCATCTAACATTGGAGGAATCCATAAACTTGAAGTATCATATCCACTTAGTGGGACAGCTTTTTCAGCTTCATCAATTACCGCATTATTAATATTTAATTGTGTATTACCAATTCCTAATAAATCAGATAATGTTGAATTTGTTCCTGGTTGAATTTGTTGTAATATTTGTTTATATTCTTGACTATCAACTAATGGAATAGCTTTAACTCTCCACAAATGAGGCCACCAAGTTGGACTATAGCCATTTGCACTTTTCATAGCATCTTGTATTACATAAAATCGTTTAAGTGCAACTGGTACAGTTTCATCTAATGAGTAAAAATCTTTCAAGTGAGGTAATTCTAATACATCTCCTGACATTAATTTTCGTCCAAGTTGTTGGACCATAGTATTTAAATGAAATGTTATAAAAATTGTATCATTGGTTAAAAATAATCCAAATTGACTTAAATTAAAATCTAAATCTTGAACTTGATAAGAACCACGCAATGTATATATTGAACTATCGTATTTTCTATCTCTATTTTCTAGTAACAGTAAATCTTGTATATTTTGTGCAGATTGATTTAAATAATTAGGTAATGTGGAATCATTAATATCACTAAACCATATTATAGTTCCAGAAGTTACTATTGATGTAGTTGATTGAGTAAGTGTAACAGTTGTTGGAGTTTTAACGCCAACTTTAGTAGTAGGTGGAATACCAATGCCAAAAACAAATTGCCCAATATTTATTGTAGATGTATCTGTAAAAGTTAATGTGGTACCAATTGTAGATTGATTAACTGTAACTGTTAGAGATGTATTATTATTTTGAGGTCCAAGATACATATGAACATTCATATCGGTTGCGCCCATTGTGAATTGTTCATTGATTGATCTATCAAAAAATTTAAAATCGTCAGTCCGTTTTCCACCCTGCCAAAGCGAGATACGTGGCATATTATAAATTACTCCTCTATTACTATATATTTATCATATAAATGTTTTAAATGAAACAGATAATTGTAAGAGGTAAGAACATCCCTAACGGGAGTTTGGTCTGGGCCGGCGCGGTTACGGCCGTGACAAAAAGAATGAGGAAAAGTTTCACGATTACTCCTTTGGTGAACGTTTTTCTATATTTCATCTCGCGAAATAACACAAAAAAGATGGCCTGGCGGCAGATGCTCAGGTACCGTACTCCGTATTTACGGTGGCTATGGAACGATCACCTTGCGTAATTCAATTCGCCCAAACGTAGCCGTACCGTTTGCGTGCAATTGATGTTCCATCAGATAGCTCAGTACTTGCATGACCAGCAAGAGATAATATAATTTCTTGTGACCAAATACCAGATACACCAATGCAATACGCCACGCCTTTTGTTGTTAAATTGGTATGCCAATCCATATATGGAGTGCATGGACCACTTGCAGATCCAATGATTTTTGTCATTGAAATTTTTGAATTGACAATTTTTGATTGCTCAAATGAACCAGATGTTATTGCTTCATATTTTTCTTGTGAATATAATGTCGATATAGCCAGTAATAAAATTATAAATCTCATATTTTCCTTTTTAGTAATCAAGTACTATATATTTATCATAGTTATGATAAATAATTATATGGCTACTCTCGACAGCAAAAAACAAGAAATCTTTGAATATGTATTAGATAAACTGGGACGAGGAATGGTAGACGTAGAACTCGATCCATCCCATTTAGAGATGGCATATAAAAAAGCGATACGTACTTACAGAGGCCGTGCTTCAAATGCAGAAGAAGAATCGTATGTATTCTTAGATGTTGTAAAAGATGTACAAGATTATATATTACCTGAAGAAGTATCCACAGTTAGACAAATTTTTAGACGTACAATAGGTGCAACTGGAGAAAATGCAGGTGATAGCTTTGAACCATTCCAAGCTAGTTTCGTTTCATCTTATTTACTTACTGCGGCAAATGGCATGTCTGGGTCATTACTAACTTTTGATTTATATAAACAGTTTCAAACGTTGACAGCAATGATGTTTGGAGCACATGTTTTATTCACATTTAATCCAGTAACTAAAAAATTATCTTTGGTAAGAAGACCAACTGGTGATTTAGAAAGAATGATGTTATGGGTATATAATATGAAGCCAGAAATTTACTTAGTATCTGATCCTAAAATAGTAAATTGGATAATGGATTATACTTACTCAACATCTAAATTTACATTAGGCGAAGCAAGAAGTAAGTTTAATCAAATCAATGGACCACAAGGTGGAACATCTTTAAATGGTAATGACTTAAAAGCCGAAGCCAAAGAAGAAATTGCATTGTTAATGGAAGATTTGAGAAACTTAGTTGATAATTCTGCCCCACTATCTTTTATTATTGGATAAGTTGAGTATTATCACAAAATATGTTATACTAAATTAATGAACTTATATGGAATAGTTGGATTTGCTGGCTCTGGTAAAGATACTGTTGCAAATTACCTATGTGAAAAATACAGACACAAAAAAGTAACATTTGCTGGACCAATCAAAGACATGTTAAGTGTATTATTTGGGTGGGATCGTGCGTTAATTGAAGGCGATACCACCAAGAGTAGACTTTGGCGCGAAGAAGTAGATGAATGGTGGTCAAAAAAACTAAATATACCAAATTTTACACCAAGATGGGCTATGCAGCACCTTGGGACAGAAATAATTCGTAAAAATTTTAATGATGATTTATGGGTATCATTGGCCGAGCGTACTTTTTTAAAATTTGATATAGATGATAACATAATTATAAGCGATTGTAGACACCCAAAAGAGTTTGAATTAATTTCTAAATATAATGGTAAACTTATAAAAGTTATTAGGAACTCGGCAGCTAACGCATGGGATAAGTTAGCTGAATATCAAAATTTAGCTGACGAAGTTACATTAAAGAAAATGAATGATGAGAAACGCACTATGCAGCATTTATTTCCATATGTTCATAATTCTGAGTGGGCATGGGTTGGTAGGAAAACTGATTACATAATTACAAATTTTGGAACAGTAGATCAACTACACAACGAAATAGATAAGTTTATTTTTTCTGAATTTGCAGTATCTAAAAATCAGCACTAATTCTATTATCAATCCACGGTAATCCTAGACTAAGTTCTATATTACAATTTGAACATACTGTTTGTAAATTATTACGTTGAACGTTTGACATTTTGTTGTCTTTATAATATACAGTAAATACTTGAGCGTATCTACTTGTGTGTCCACATCTATCACATTTTAATTTTTTCTTATAACCTGATTGTTGCCATTTTGTAATAGAAGGTTTTATTTTCGAGTCTTTCATACATTGCAAACATTTACTTCTATAATATATTTTTCCATCTCGTAAATAATTAATTGCTTGTGGACGGATATTACATATTTTACAAATTGGTCTGTTCATAAAAATATTTATCAAAAACCTTTAAAGGTCAACCTATCTTCGTTAAGACGCTACTTTTTGGACATTTGCGCTAAATAATACGTAAGGAGATATATTATATGGCACTTGTTTCAGCAGGCGTTCAAGTATCTATTGTAGATGAAAGTACTTATTCGATTTCTACACTTGGTACAACACCTCTGGTTGTAGTTGCAACTTCCGAAAATAAATCTAATCCATCAGGTAATTTAGCCGCATATACAACAGCAGCTAATGCTGGAGAAGTATTTTTGGTTACTTCACAGAGAGAATTAGTAACAAATTACGGACAACCAGAATTTTTAGTTAGCAATGGTACTCCAGTACATGGATATGAATTAAATGAATATGGTTTATATGCAGCTTATAGCGCACTAGGTGTTAGTAATGCAGCCTATGTATTAAGAGCTGATTTAGATTTAAACCAACTTTCAAGCAGCTTGGTTCAACCATCAGGACCCCCAGCTAATGCTACTTTATGGCTAGACACTGTTAATTCTAAATTTGGTATGTTAGAATGGAATAGTTCAACTGGTTTTAGAGAGATTAACACTTCTAGAATTAGTGGTGATGGAAAATTATTCGTAATTACATCAACAAATCAGATTAGTGGTAATGAACCTGTTACAAATATTGGTAAACAAGGTGACTACGCTATTGATGCAACAAATATTGATAACCCTGCATTTTATAAAAATGCTAGTGGATGGGTAGAAGTTGGATCTGCAGATTGGGAAATGAGTTGGCCAACAGTATCAGGTACTTCAACATATACACATTCTTCAACTAACGTAACTTTTACAATTACAGGAGCTTCATCTGGTTCTCACGTAATTACTGTTCGAAACGGTAATACAGTATCAAATATTGCGGCTACTATTAACACAGCGGCTATTACAGGTATTACAGCTAGTGTAACTACAGCTGGTTACTTACAAATATTTTCAAATAGCGTTGCTTCTCCAATTACTTTATCAAGTTCTTCATCTATTTTAACAAGTCTTGGTATTCCAAATGGTGGTGGATCTTTCAGCTGTCCAAAATACATAGCAAGCAAGCATACACAAGTTCCGGCTGGTGGTGCATGGTCAGCTAATGGTTCAGATCCTAGACCAACAGGTAGTATTTGGTTCAAAACTACTAGCCCAAACAACGGAGCTAGTATTAAAGTAAATAGATATTCATCTGCTACACAAACTTGGACTAGTTTGACAACTCCAATTTTCCCTAGCGATGTAGCTATTATTAATGATCCAGTATATGGAGATCCAAGTGGCGGTGGATTAGGTATTCCTGCATCTTCAACATATATTCAATCATCTATTACAACAGATGTAACAACTTCTCAACCATTATATACTTTTAAGTTATTTGATCGTGTTGCTGGAGTATCAAGCGTTACTGGTTCAACAGTAAGTCCTACTTTCGTTAACGCAAGTAACGTTATACCTAAGACTTATACATTTACATTAAGTGCAAGTACATTACAATCTGGATCATGGGCAATGAGTTCACCTACAACAGTTAGTTTTACTGTTGGAAATAGTGCAACTGCTAATGCAGGCGTAATTATTACTGCTATTAATAATGCTGGACTTGTAAACGTCAACGCAGAATTAACACCAGCCAACAAAGTTAAAATTACACATGCTGCTGGTGGCGTTATGGAACTACATGATGGTGCTAATACTCCATTAACAGTGTCTGGTATTACTATTTCAAGTACAGGTGCTCGTGAGAGTGATGTTAATGCTGGTAATATTTGGATAAGCAACTGGAGACCAGCACTTTATACTGTTGGTAGTTCTCAACCAACAGCTGATCCGCTAAATGGTACTTATTGGTACTATAATAACACTGTAGAATATGATATTCTTATTAACAATGGTGCTGCATGGAAAGGATATTTACTTGGTGGAACAGATGCCAGGGGATATACACTTTCTTTAACAGATCCAGCAGGTCCAATTGTTAGTGCTAGTATGCCTACTTCAAATAGTGCTGGAGATCCTTTAGTTGGTGGCGATCTTTGGGTTAATACAAGTGATTTTGAAAATTTCCCAAGAATTTATCGCTACAATGATATTTCAACAACATGGATTTTAATTGATAACACAGACCATACTTCAGAAAATGGTATTATATTTGCTGATGCTAGATGGGATGGATCAGGAACAGTAGATCCAATCACTGATCCTCTACCAACAATTGCAAGCTTACTAAACAGTAACTATGTAGATAGTGATTGTCCAAGTTATGCTTTATATCCAAAAGGAACATTACTTTTCAACACTCGCAGATCAGGAATGAACGTAAAGCAATTCGCAGTTAATTATTTTCCAGCAGGCGGACCAGCAGTAACAAGTACTTGGGTTTCCGCTAGTGGTAATGATTCAAACGGTGTTGCATATCTTGGACGTAGAGCCCAACGTGCTATTGTTGTATCCAAAATGGCTTCAGCAGTTCTTGCTAATACACAACTATTAGAAGAAACACGCGACTTCAACATTATTTGCGCTCCTGGATATCCAGAGTTAGGTAATGTATTAACTCAATTAAATGTTAATAGAAAAGAAACAGCTTTTGTCTTACTTGATACACCAATGAGATTAGCTGCTACTAGCAATAATTTATTAGCATATGGTAGTAATTTAGGTGTAGCTGATGGAACAGATGCTGCGGCCGGTGATGCTCTAATTAATTACGAGTATTCAGCAGCTTATTATCCAAGTGGTTATACACAGAGTTTGGCAGGTGACTTCGTAGTTGTTCCTCCAACACACATGGCTTTACGTACAATAATTAGAAGTGATCAAAAGAGTTATCCGTGGTTTGCACCAGCTGGAACACGTCGTGGTACAGTTGATAATGTAAGTGCAATTGGTTATATTGACGGACAAACTGGATCATTTAAGAGTATTGGTGTAAATAACGGATTACGCGATGCATTGTATCAAGGTAAAGTTAATCCAATTACATTCTTAACTAATTCAGGTATTACAATTTACGGCCAAAAGACAAGATCAGCAAATACTAGTGCATTAGACAGAGTTAATGTTGCTAGATTGATCGTATACTTGAGACGTAAGGTTGATTTGATTGCTAGAGATTTCTTGTTTGAACAAAACGATACAGTAACAAGAAAAGAAATCAAAAATGCAATTGAAAAAGAACTTATCAGCATTAAATCACAACGTGGAATTTATGACTACAGCGTAATTTGTGACCTCTCAAATAATTCTACAAATACTATAGACAGAAATGAACTATATGTAGACGTAGCAATTGAACCAGAAAAATCTGTAGAATTCATTTATATTCCTGTGCGTATTAAGAACACAGGTGATATTCAAGCTGGCTTATAATTAGACCTAAGTAGTAGAACACAATGGCGCATATTAAGTTATGCGCCATTTTTATTTTCATTGGTCCACAACCATTTAGCATGACCACAATCCCAAATTCGATCATATCCTTGTAATTGTCTATTTTCCCATTCAGTTAAAGATTGGTCATCATCTTTGTTTTTACGTAATGAATACCGATGAATCCTGGTCATGTCTGGCAATTGAAAATACCAATAACCAGGTACAGTATTTTCTACAAATGTAAAGCCAAGATGTTTATATGAATTACCAGTAAACCATCTAAGATCTGCATAACTTATTACTTTTATTGGATTAATATTTTTAATAAAATGAGCAAATAACCTACTTGCACCACCTATTACTTTGATATCTAGAACACCAGCCATCCGTTGTATTTCCCAAGTATCTTTATTACCACGGCTTATATTTGAATTTGAAAAAGTCATTACATATACTAATTTGTTCTGACAAAATAAGCCATATTTGATATTAGATTTTGCATAACCGTGTATATGATTTTCTTCTAGAAATAATCTTGCATCTACAGTAGAAATTTCTTTTATAATACATTTTCTAGCAAATATCTTATCTGTTATTAGTCCAAGCTTATTTTTAAGCATTGCTTTAACTAATTCTTGTTTATTAGACCATTCGTCTTCAAAAATAGTAATTAGGTCAATACCTTTTTTATTACATTGATCACATTTATATCGGTGATATTCTTGGCCCTTACCCATAGTATCACTATGCCAATATAACCCACAATATTCAATAGCTATTTTCTTATTTGGTAAAAACACATCTAATTCAAGTGGCGAAATTTGCATTCTGTCACCAGAAACAGTTACTGGTTCTAAATTTAATATAAATTTAAATACTTCTAATTCGGCTTTACTTTTATAAATATTATCTATTGGTCTACATATTGGACAAAAATCTATTCTAAACTTATCTGGTTTTGTTGCTTGGGCTGTTCTGGAAAAACTAGTATTACAAATTAAGCAATTACAAAAATAAACTTTAAAATTATCATGACCATATAAATTGATATTATGCAATAATAGAAATGCTTTGTATTTTTCAAATGTATTTAATTTTCTTTCTTCCCATTTTTCTTTTGATGACGAAACTATTTTATTCTTAGATTCTTGAGAATGATGTTTTCCTTTCATGCTACTAACAATTGGACCTTTTGCTCGTTTTGTAGCATATGCTTTTTTAGATCGTTCTTTTAGCTCATCTTGATTATTAATAGCATATTCGTGATTTTTTTGACTTAGAACTTTCTTCTTTTCATCAGAACATATTGATCCTCGTTTAATTTCACCACGTTGAAATCGCTCTTCTCGTAGCGTAATAGCAATTCTCATATTTTCTAATGCTACTGGATCAGTAAGTTTTTTTCCTTTATTATGAGCTGTTTTTCCAAGTTTTAATGCTATTGATTCCTCGCTCCACAATGAACCATATAATGCCGAATATTCTTTTCCAGACATATTATGTTCGGAATTTAAATGTTGGTACGGAATAATCTTCGGGAATTTTTTATTACATAATTTACATATAATGGACATAGCAGTTAAACCTCATAATACTATTTATGCCTGTATCATTACTATTATAACATAAATCATGGCAATGGCGCATAACTTAATATGCGCCATTCGCTGTATCTTAACCTAAACTTACAAATTTATTCAATTTGTCTGCTTCTGCAATTATTTCTGTTGTTGTTGGTAGATCTGGGAAAGTTGGGAAATCCATAGGGTTTTCTGGTTCATTTTGTCCTGGATAAACTTCTCTTCTAGATTTATACTCAGCTAATAAAGATTCTCTTTTTAATATAACTGGAGTATGCAGGATTGTTACTGATAATTTGAGTAACTCAAGTCTAATTTCATAAGGCGTTTTTGCCATGTGTGTTTTCCTTTGTGACATTGTCACAAAGATATTTATATACATTTTTAAACCCAGGGCAAAAATTAGCTTTTCACTCAAAGATTTTACCAAATACTGATAAATATTACTGTAGGAGATTACAATTATGGCAATCGCAAGTTTGACAAAATTTACAGTTCCGCTGGGTGGGGGTCAGACTTCTGCCAGCCAAGGTCTGTTAATGCCAAAGTTAAAATATAGATTTAGAATCACGTTTTTAAATTTTGGTGTAAGTGGAAGTTCAACAGAACTTTCAAAGCAAGTTATGACATTCAAAAGACCAACAGTTACTTTTGAACAAGGTGTAATTGATATTTACAACAGCAAACTAAAGTATGCTGGTAAGTATAATTGGGAAGATACTTCTGTTCAACTACGTGACGATGCAAGCGGGCAAGTTAGCCGATTAGTTGGTGAACAAGTTCAGAAGCAATTTGATTTTATGGAACAAGCTAGTGCAAGATCAGCAGCTGATTATAAGTTCCAAATGAATTGCGAAATTTTAGATGGTGGCAATGGCGCATTTGATCCAAATACATTGGAACAATGGGAAATTTACGGATGCTATCTTAAGTCAGTTGACTATGGTGATTTGAGTTACGCTGAAGCAACAGCTCCAGTAACAATCAATCTTGCTATAGCATTTGATAATGCTGTTCAAACAGACACAAGTACAGGCGTTGGAACAAACCAATTAGGTATCGGTGCAAATGTTGGACGTACATTAGGTGCAGTTCTTATAGGTTAATTAATGGCATTTTTGAACGATTTATTGGGTGGTTTACTTAATACCCAGAATGTGCGGGATGCAGCTCATGCCGACCGCACATTCCATTCTAATAACTACTATTTGTTTCCAAAAACAAAGAGGTGGTTCCATGTCTGCTTCGATATGACACCAGAGGCTGTATCAAAAGTTAAAACAGTTATGGATTCGTTAGGATATGAGTTTCAATCTAAAATAATTTCAAATATGTCTGCTACTAGTACTTTAAGCGTATTAGTTAAAAATTCAACTTTACCTGGTTATAAGTTTGAAACAAAAAAATATAATCAATACAACAAACAAACCATTGGAATTCATAAAGTTCTGTATGATCCAATTTCAATAGAATTTCACGATGACTCTGCTAATTTTATTAGAAGCTTTTGGTTTGCTTATTATCAGTATATGGTTCAAGATACCAGATATACAACATATAATAAACAACCTCCGTCTATTCCTTCACAATGGCACAGAAATGATGATAGAGAATTGAGTAACTTATATAATGTAAGTGATGAAATAAAGAAATCATCATATGGTTTAGATACTGTAGATAATAAGTCAAATTTAAATGGGTTTAATAAGTCATCCACATTTTTTAATGCAATTAGAATCTATCAATTTTCTAGACCAACTTCTTCTTCTAAACAAGCTAATTTCATTGAGTACATATTAGTAAATCCTGTTATAACTAATTTTAAACATGATCAATTTGATTATGCATCAAATGATATGTCAACACATAAGATGGACATAGATTATGAAACAGTATTATATAATGGTGGATCATTCAATGACAACGAATCAAATATTCCAACATGGGACGAAATACAAAAAACATATTACGATAACAGAAGTAGCCCACTAAAAACGAACCCATCAACAAGCATACTTGGAAGCAATGGAATACTTGGAATACTTGGAACAATTGGAACTGTTGGATCAGCATTTACTGGCGGAAATGTTTCAGCAGTTGGTATTTTAGCAGCTGGATTACAAGTAGGTAGAACAGTTAATACTTGGAATTCAGCTGGAGGCACTAATGCACTATTAAATAGTGTTAATAGCGAAGGCAGGACATTATCTAATCAGATTATAAGTAAAACAATTACTGATTCAGTAAACAGTGGGTTAAAAACAGTAGTAGTTCCTAATGTAAAAGGAATAATTAATAATAACAATGGAATAAGTACATTGAAACCCCTGTCCACTAATTAAATACAGATAAATATTTGCATGAGTGATATTTTAAATAATCAGGTTACAGATAACGGTATCGACCCACTTGCATACGAAGAACTTAAATTTATTGTTTCTTCACGAGTAGAAGATCCTATATTACTAAATGAATATATTGGTGCTTATGCTATGGTAGCTCAAAGTTTAAATTTAACTATACCGCAATTCGTTGACTTACTACGAAATTTAGGTGGAGAATTCGAACAAGATGCTTTCTTGGCTGGATATTTAAATCAGAATAGAGTAGCTAATGCTAAAATTGGTGTTTTATTAGAGCTTAACACTCCATTTTATGTTAGACGGGAGATTAAAGCTTAATGGCAAATAGATATCATCAAGGAATTTATATTCCAAAAAATCCTAACAAATGTCTAAATAAAAATCGTATAATTTATAGGTCGTCATGGGAAAATACTTTTTGTCAGTATTGTGATAATAATAAAAGTATATTACAATGGGCAAGTGAATCTATTGCGATACCATATATGTGCCCTTTCAAAAAGAAAATAGCTAGATATATTCCAGATTTTTTCATAATCTATCTAGATAGAGATGGAGTCAAACATGCAGAGATTATTGAGATTAAGCCTAACAATCAAACAGGAAAAATAAAAACGAAAAGTCGTAATAATGCTTATGCCGCGGTTAAGAATACTGCAAAGTTTCAAGCAGCAGAAGCCTATTGTGCAAAACAAGGAATTTCATTCCGAGTATTAACTGAAAATGAAATCTTCCATCAAGGTAAAGTATGAACATTAAGTTGAACGAAGTATTTAATATAGCTCCTGAAGTTAAAGAAGTAGAGTTTACAGAAAAACCAATGGTAGAAATTGTTAAACAAGTTGAATGTTTAGATAAAATAGACTCAGCATTACCACATGTTGAAGGTATGGTTGATGATGCTGAAATGGATGAGTTAGCTAAAACAGCATTAGATGGTTATACAGCATTATTTGAACTAGGTATGAATGTAGATCCAAAGCAAGCTGGTGAAATTTTTAGTGTTGCTGGAAATTTGTTAGGTCATTCAATTACAGCAAGACAAAATAAAATACTTAAAAAATTAAAAATGGTGGAATTGCAGATTAAAAAACATAGGATTGATACAGCTAAGGAACTTGCAAAGAAATCTTTAGGCGATGATGAACAAGTTATTACAGGAACAGCAACAGTGATTGATCGCAACTCATTGATTGCTCAACTTAGTGCTAAGAAATCAGTATGAAAATAGACGAATTAGCAAAATTTACAAAGCCAATGGAACATATACCATGGGCTAAAAGTATTAATGATCAATATTTAATATTGTCTAACAATACAGGTAGAGTTAGCTTAATATCAGAAAATAATATTTTATGTTTGCACAAAGAAAAGCCAAAAAAATACATTAAAGAGATCAGATTAATAAAATCAGTCTGGTTGATAGTTATTGAAAATGAAAATATAGCAAATTGGTATACATTAACTGATGTTATCAATGAGGGACAAAATGAATGGATGAATAACAGATTTCCTAAAGTTACTATTTTAGAAAATATTAATTTAGATGAGAAAGTAAACGAATTATTTGATGATTGGCAATCTGTTAATTTATTAAAATTTTGGGCAACAAAAATAAATGAAATCAAATTAGTAGATGACATTAAAATTTCTTGGGAAAAATATGAATCATATTTTAACAAAAGCATAAAAATTGATACTATAGATAATATTTGGGATTTATCTGAGATTGCCATTGGTAATTATATTATTATTTTTGCATCTAAATTAGATAATATTTGTGCAATGACTATTTTTGAAAAATCAAACGAACCAAATGGATTAATTGCTAGAAATGCAGTTACTAAACAAGAAAGTATTGGAAATAACCTAATTGCTAAAATATACAAACGGATAATTGACGATGGAAAAACTGTTATAGTAAGTGATACTATACAAACACCTGGCGGGCGGGCAGTTTGGACAAAAGGATTGCAAAAACTTGGTATTAATCCAATAGTAGTTAACACAGAAGATGGTTCATCTTTTTCACTTAAACAATGTGATCCATATATTAAAAAAAATGTTGATACTCATTTAATGTTGATCGGAAAATTTTTACCATTAGCTGAAAGTAATATGTGCAGGCCAGGTATTGGATTTTATATGCCTTATACAAATAAAGTCAATAAATTATATGAAAGATCAACTATTTCATCAAAACAACTTTTTGAAAAAATTGATAAATACTTACAATAGGATATCATAATGAAAACTTTTACACAATATTTGTCAGAAAGTAAGAAAGAATACGCATTTAGGATTTTATTTTCAGCAAAACCAGCTGCTGATATTAAAGACCACATCAAAAAGACATTGGCTGGATATAGTGTTAAGCGAGTTGGTGAGATAAAAACAAAGTTACCTGCACGTGAACACCCATTATTTACTGGTATTGAAAACCCAGAAATTTTTACTTGTGACGTAGTTTGTGATTATCCAGCTACAGCAGATATGATCAGAAAGTCAATTACAGATTTTGCTATTGATAAAGCAAATGTCGCAGTTGAAACACTCGAACATGCTGAAAGTGTTGCTGCTGAAGATAAAGCAATTGCTGAAAATACAAGCGACACAGCGTTACTAATGAAAGAATATAAAGCAGACAAACATAAATCGAGTGATTTTTATGGATCAGCTTACAATGACAAGTTAGTTAAAAATAGTGTTACTAATACTGGTAAAGTAACTATTTCAGGTGGAAATACACCTCCAGCTAAAACAACAAACGATATTGAAGGAAATCAAAAGTCGGCTATGGGATCTGTTAAACCAAACTTGCCTAAGGTGAAAAGTTTTTTTAAGTAGAATATTATGAACACATTTAACGATTTACTCAAAAAGTTCGACACATTAGAAGAAGGATATGCAGACCTTACTCCTTCTGAAAGAACAGCTTTACGTATCAAACAAAATCGTGAAATTGATGCAAAAGCTGATGTTGTAAATGGCCAACGTAAACAAGAAGAATTAGATAAAATGCAAAAACAGCATTCAAAAATTGCCAAAAAATATACGAAATCAATTGAGTCTAAGCCAAAAAAATCTTGTTGGGGTTGTGGGTCAGAATGGAAAGATAGATGGTCTCAGAAGATGTTGCAACAGTTAGTTATGAAAAACAAAAAACAAACCTTTGCCCAGATTGTCAAGAAGAAGTAACAAAAAATGGCGAAATTAAAAAGTTTAAGTTTTTGAAATCTTTGACAAAATAGATAAATATTCAAAATGACTTAGATAAATACTTTTGTGATTCGCGGTACTGATATACCCAATCACTCTATTACTGAAAAGGAGTAACAGCTCAATGATATTTAGCGAGTTTCTAGATAATCCACAAACAAAAAGATATTATGAAATAATTGAAAATGCCAGATTATTTCCACTTCCAACAGACACTTATACCGAAAAACATCATATCTTGCCAAATAGTTTTTATAAAGCAGGTTTGGTTACTGGCAATCCATATGATCCAATTAATATAGTTATATTAACAGGACGTGAACATTTTATATGCCACCAATTATTAACCGAAATGTTACCTATTGGCCCTGGTTATTATAAAATGTCACATGCATTTTTTGGCATGTGTCGTACTGGATCAAAAAATATTGGTCGATATATTCCAACTCCTGAAGAATACGAATTAGCTAAAATTTTAAGTGCTATTGCTATGTCAAAATTACATAAAAATAAACTAAAATCTGCGGAAGCAAAAGCTAATATGTCAAAAGCACTTAAAGGCAAACTAAAATCTGCAGAAACAAAAGCTAATATGTCAAAAGCATCTAAAGGAAAATCAAAATCTGCTGAACATTGTGCTAATATGTCAAAACCAAGATCTGCTGAAGCAAAAGCTAATATGTCAAAAGCACATTTAGGTCATAAACATTCAGATGAAACTAAAGCCAAAATGTCAAAACCAAAATCTTCTAAGTCTATATCAAAGGGAATTGCAACCCGAAAAGCAAACAGAGAAGCAAAATTAAAATCTGATGATTTCAAAAATAATTTGTTCTAGATAAATATTAATAGATGAAAATAACAGAACTTACAAAAAATACTATAAGTAAAAATAAACATACATTGCTAAATGATCCAGTATCAATGTATAGCGATGCTATGATAAGTAAGTTCAAGCCAGTTGAAGGATTCCCATATATTGCAGTAGGTAAGTATAAATTTCCAGTTAAAAATGATTTGAACTCACAAAATTTTTGGGTAGTTAGACCCTTTAAATTAAGTAACGAACAAATAGAATTAATTGCATTATATCTAGGTTTAGGCACACCAAAAAGTGTAATTGCAAATAATATTGATGAGCTTTCAACTATTTTAGAAAAGATGAAAGTTGAAGAACAACAGAAATATGCAGAAGAATTAAAAGACGCCATTAACGACTTTAAATATTGTATCAAAACTGATTCACTTGATTCATGGGAGTATCGTTTGATCAATGAGAAATTTCCATGGATGTTTGAAAATACTAACTATTTAGATTCCCCATGGCCAAAACATTATCTACCAGTTGCGTTTATGTCTTACGAAAATACAAAGATATATAACTTGCCATTTAAGTGTGTTGAGATAAATCAATCTAGTGTAGACAAAGATTTTCAAGGAATGGGTATTGGTTATGCTTTATATAAAGGTTTGATAAAATACGCCAATTTAAATTTAGTTGCAATCGGAAGTCATAGTAAAGGTGCTCAAAAACTTTGGTCTAGACTGAATTTAGACAAAGATATAAAAATTTGGGCTGTTTCAGAAGAAAAAGATGGCATCCACTTTTATCCAATTGATAGTACCAATGACGCATTAACTATTAATAATAAGTCAGTATATTCTACTGCTAAAACAAAAGTTGATTATTCATTGCTTGCTATTGCGAAGAGCAGCAAACTTAATAAGGACATTACCAAATCTAAGATGGTTTGAGATAAATAATAGTAAAGGATATTCAAAATGACGTTTAATGATATATTATCAAAATTCACTAAGCTAGAAGAAACATCGCAACAAACTTGTAAAAATTGTGGAGTATATCAAAAAACTCTCGAAGAAGGCTTGTGCGAAAAGTGTATGCCTGAAGAATCTAAAGAAGTAAAGGAAGTTGCACCTCCAGGTTTTGATCCAAAGTTAGAAAAGAAGTTACTAACACAATATGCTGATCAACCAGCTAAAGCTTATGCCACAATGTGGTCAATACATAATAAAAATTTGAAAGAATCTTATGATGTTTGTGAACACGATGACTATGATGAAGGTGTAAATGAATCTTCCACAAAGAAATGTATGAGTTGTGGTGAACAAATTCTAGGCCAAGGCAAAACAACTACAAAAGGCGACACAATTTGTAATAGCTGCGATAGATATTATGCATTTGGTGGACCTGGTGAACACGAATTAGATGAATCTGATTTTGAACCAACAGAAGAATGTGTAAGTGATTGCTATAAAAATATGAAGCACTCTACACTTTGTCCTCATGCTATCGAAGTCAATGAATCAGAAATGTGTGAAATGTGTAACGAAGATCCATGCACTTGTGATTATACTGATAATATTGAACCACAAATGAAGTTACTTCCTGAACCAGCAAAGCAACCAATTAATGCTGCAATAACAGCAACAATGGATACAGCAACTGGCAAAAAGCAAGTAACTGTAACTGCTGATGGCGAAGGAGCAGATGAGTTACTAAAGATGCTTACTATGGCTGGTTTAAATCCACAAATGGTTCAACCAGTAGCTCCAGTAGAAGAAGATCTTGCTAATTCACCTAATGCGAAATATACTAGTTCAGATGTTCAGTTGAATAAAATGTCAGATGGGCCAAATGCACCACATGGCCAATATAATAAAGATCGCGCACGTGATAATTCTATGTCAATTGATGAGTTAGCTGAATCTTTCCGTAAACAGTTTGTTAAAGAATCTAAGAAAAGGAGTAAGTGACATGACAACAAAAGATATATTCTTAGATACTATAAACAAGTTTAATGATATATTACAAAAGCCTGTACCTCAAATACTTAATGAAACCATTGTTAAGAGAGGTAGTAAGTGGTGTGTAATAAGCAAGAAGAAAAATAAAGAAGGCAAGCATAAAAATCTTGGTAAGTATGACACCAAAGAAGAAGCTGAAAAACGTCTTAAGCAAGTAGAATATTTTAAGCATGTAAAAGAAGGTGTAGAACAACCTGCGCCCAATAGAAACACAGTTATAAAGTTACTACAAAAATTACCACAGCCAATAATGTTAAATGGTGGTGGATATGGATATACTTGCAACGTAAAAAAAGATCCGATGATGTGGGAAACAAGTGATGGTGATACTATTGATTTAAAGAAGTATGGTAGCGACATTAAAGAGATTGGTCAATGGCTATCAACTTATCAACGTCAAGATTGGGAAAATTTATTCGACGATCGAGCTGCTGACTGGGAAATAGAAGATTATATTAATCAACTTATCGAAGAAAGAGTATTAGTCCCAGGTAAGTCGATGAAAAGTCAAGAAGAATTTGAACAAGGTGGATTGCGCGGAGACTATTAAGTTGTTAATTAGTGAAGTAGTATCGCAAGAAGGATTAACTGCAATGCGTCGAATGGGTATGCAACAAGACCACGAAGGCGCATTAGCACGATCCAGATATGAAAAACTAACTGGAAAAGAGTGGACATCACCAAATAATATATCTCAACCTGAAGTAAAGAAAATTGATCCTACGTATGCAGGTAGAATGCAGGCTAAAAAATGCGTTGATATATTACAATCGTATGATTTTGTATTTGAAAGGCAAGAAATTTTTAAAAGCATAAGAACAAATATATATAGATATGCTGGAAAAAATTCATTATTTAAAGGACTTACTATCAGTGTTGATAGTACAAGTACCTGGAGAGTGTATCAAAATAAATTTTTCGAAGCAGTTGGACATACTCCCAACGAACTAAAAAAATTCCTAGAGTTATGTAGAGGATAAAAAGATGACAACATTGAACGATTATTTACGCGAAGCTAATTTCAAGAAATGGCCAAAAGAAACTAACAGAGCTTTTGTTACTTTAATGTTATCACACTTGCCGCAGCCTATAACAGTAGGAGAATATACTTGTAATTTTTCTAGAGATCCACTTGTTTGGAAAAGTAAAGAAGGCAATATAATTAAGTTGTACGATTTGTCAGAGTTAGAAGAGTATCTAGATTTTCATATTGCTCAAGAATGGCGAGAGCTATTTGACGAATACATTTCTAATGAACATGAATTACAGGCGGTAATAGAACATTTAGTTGATATTGGAGTAATATGAGATTATATGAGATAGCAGGTAAGAAAGAAAAAATTCACCCAGATCATAATAATGCAATTCCTAATGCAACTATGTTTCCTAAGATGGATCAATATTATGAGCTATACAGAGCTGGCGTAGAAATTGCTGGATTACCTGGCGAACCTATGCCGTCTTCGGGACCGAGCGGAGATGCACCATTTTTTGTTCCGTATTCACAATGTGATCATGACATGATTAAGAAACTCACTAATTATGGTCCAAGAAAACAACTTACACATGGTAAGTCGAAAGAAGCAGATTCAACTCACAAAGTATCTCCATTTAATACTAATGCTAACAAGCCAAAGAAACCCAAAGTAGATGTATTCTAATGCAGATTAATGAACTATTGGGTAAGAATATATCTGATGAATCATATGACTTCAAAGAAATAAATGATGATACCTATAGATTTGAAACTGATTCCAATAGAATATACGATGTTATATTTTCTTTTTTCGAAGGACCACATATAGTTGAAGTTACATTTGGTCTTAAAGTTAAAGATGCGTCATATTATAATTATGGTGTTGCATCATTAAATGATATGAAAGAAACTATTAAAGTATTTACAACAGTGATTAATATCTGTAAATTATACTGTGAACAAAAACATCCATTGGTTTGGGTATTTGCTGCCAAAGAACAATCTAGAATAAAGTTATATCAAAGACTTTCTTTGACTTTAGCAAAAACATTTAATTTAAAATATAAAATTGAAACTATGTATGGTGAAAAGATGTTTATATTGTGGGATAAAACGCCTGATGCGCAGAGATTAGCCCAAGGATATATCAATCGAAATCTTGGTTGGGAACCTGATGTTTGAAGCAGTCTTTCCACCAACCCGTAAGTAAGGTATCCACGATGCATGAGATACTATAATTGGCAACTCGAGACGTTTTGCTGAGAGTGAGTAGTAGTCTGGGACCCAAGGTTTAAATAACGGAGTCCAATGTTGATGTCCTTTACGTAAATTACAAGTTTTACAAGCTGAAATACAATTACTCCAGGTGCTTCGCCCGCCTTCACATTTTGGGATAACATGATCCACACTTAAATCTTTATGTGAGAATACTTCACCACAGTATCCACACTTATATCCATCTCTAATATATAGAAGTTGTCTGCTAAATCTAACCTTACCTTTTCTAAAATTAAACTTTTCTTTTGTTATAGCAACTGAAGGTAATTGTATAGATAACTTTGGAGATCTAATCCATCTATCTTCATACAAGTGTATAGGAGTAATTTTTTCAAGGCAATACAATCTCATGCAATCTTGCCATGAAATAACACTCAAAGGCAAGAAATCTGTTGGCTCTCCTGAATTAGTTAACAACAAGGTGTCTGACATATTAATACTTATCCTACAAATAATCAGGTAAATATTATTACATGTCTCGCCCATTAGATACCGTATTAATTAAAAAACCAAATAGAGTACAGAGTTATACTGAAGATCAAATTGAAGAATTGAATAAATGTCTTGATCCAGTTACTGGCCCATTATATTTTTTAAGTAATTTTTTTTACATACAGCATCCTACTCGTGGCAAGTTACTTTATGATCCATATATTTTTCAAGAACGATTAGTTGATACTATCCATAATAATATATTTTCAATTGCGCTCTGCCCGAGACAAGTGGGCAAGTGTTTAGAGAAAAGTATAAATATAACTATAAGGAATAAAAAAACAGGAAAAATTTATGAAATTCCTATAGGAAAATATTATGAATGGAACAAAGATAAAAGAATTGATATTAGCAACTACGAACGAAAATAAAACATATTATAATTGGTGTAAAAAGCATGAATGTGAAAAAAGAGGTAAAGGAACAAATACTAGATGTGAAACTTGCTTAATAGAAAAGTCACATTTGAAATTTACTAATGTAAACATAGATGAATGGGTTGAATGTAAAGTATGTGGAATGAGACTAAAAGAACTTGGAGTTCACTTGATTAATGTTCATAATATTAATACCAAAGAATATAGAAAAGAGGGCAATTATACAAAATGTAAAATAGCAAGAGAACGGATCAAAGGCGAAAAAAATCCTGGATTTAATCATAATGGCCGAATGTCAGCATGGAGTAAAAACTTTAAAAATGGGTACGATGAAGGTAAACATATTCAGGCCAAAGAAAATCATAAAAAGTATATGTCTGAGAATAAAGATAAATCGATGTTTAGAATCGATTATTGGATTAAACAAGCAGAAGGAGACACAGAAGAAGCACAAAAATTATATAAGAAATCACAAACAAGAAGTTTAGAATGGTTTATAAATAAATTTGGTCTAATCGAAGGACCAATTCGACACCAATCCAAAACTGAAAAGTGGATGAAAAGTTTTAAAAAATGTAATTTTTCTAAAATATCACAAATATTATTTGATGAAATATACAATAATTTAAACGATAAAGATGAAATTTATTATGCAACTTTAGACAGAGAAGATATGAAGAAATATTTTAATAAAGAATATATTTTTAAAACGAATAGCTCATATATACGGCCTGATTTTATTTGTTTATCTAGAAAGAAGATTATAGAATTTGATGGAACATACTGGCATTCTCCACGTAAAGCTAATATTCTAAGAGACCAATTCAGAGACGATAAAATTTTAGAAAAAGGATTTCAAGTATTACATATTTTAGAATACGATTTTGAAAAAGACAAAGAAGGAATCATACAAAAATGCCTGAATTTTCTGAACAAGTAGAACGAAAATTTATAGATCAAATACAAATCGATAATGAATGGGAAATTGAAACCGATACTGGGTGGGAACCCATTACTTCAATTAATAAAACAGTCAAGTATCAAATATATGAACTGTATCTTGAAAATGGAATGTTTCTAAAATGTGCAGATACACATATTGTATTTGATGAAAATTTTAATGAAGTATATGTAAAAGATCTTAAAATTACTAATACAGTTATAACTAAAGATGGACCAGTAAATGTTAAACAACTTATAAAAACAGATAATTTTGATAATATGTTTGATTTGACTGTCAATAGTAATAATCATAGATTTTATACAAATGATATATTAAGTCATAATACAATTACAGTCAGTGGATATTTACTTTGGTATGCTATGTTTGTTCCTGATTCAACTATTTTAATAGCTGCTCATAAGTATATTGGAGCTCAGGAAATTATGCAACGTATTAGATATGCATATGAAAGCGTCCCGGATCATATACGTGCTGGTTCAACTAGTTATAATAAAGGTAGTTTAGAATTTGATAATGGGTCAAGAATTATGGCTCAAACAACTACGCCAACAACAGGTCGTGGAACTTCAATTTCAATATTATACTGCGATGAAATGGCATTCGTACCTGGAACTATAGCAAAAGAATTTTGGACAAGTATCAGTCCTGCACTCAGCACAGGTGGTAAAGCAATTATTACTAGCACTCCAAATAGTGATGAAGATCAATTTGCTATGATTTGGAAGCAAGCTAATAAATGCATAGATTCATTTGGAAATAAGACTGAATTGGGTATAAATGGATTCAAAGCATTTAGATCATATTGGGAAGAGCACCCAGATAGAGACGAAAAGTGGAAACAAACTGAAATTGGCAGAATAGGAATTGATCGTTTTGAACGAGAACACAATTGCTGCAACGGTAATACAAAAATTGAGCTGATAGATAATATAGGCAAAGAATTAGTTATTTCAATGGAAGAGTTTTTTAATATTATAGATAAAAATAAATCTATCGAAGAAAAAAATCATATGAGGTACTAACATGGGAGTAATATTCAAAAAAAATGTAAATCAGTACAAAGTATCGACACCAAATGGATATAAAATGTTCTCAGGAATTAGTTATATGGGAGATAAAGAAATATATCATTGTAAATTTGAAGATAACATTTGGCTTGAAAGTACTATCGATCATAAAATTTATATTTCTAATACAGAATATAAAACAATCAATGAATTGGAAATTGGTGATTGTATATTAACTTCTGTTGGTAAAAAGAAATTATTAGAAAAAATTGATACAAACACAATTCAAAAAGTATATGATCTAATAGACGTTGAAGATGGTCATAGATATTATACCAATGGAGTTCTATCATCAAATTGCTCTTTTATTACAGCAGATGAGACTTTAATTAGTAATATGAAAATTCCTGAACTTAAAAGTTCAGAGCCAATATTCATGCAAGGCCAAGTTCGATGGTATTTGACTCCAACTAAAGGTAATACTTACATTCTAGGGCTTGATCCAAGTTTAGGTACTGGTGGAGATATGGCGGCTATTCAAGTATTTGAAAGCCCAAGTATGAAACAAGCTGCTGAATGGCAACACAATAAAACACCAATACAAAAACAAATACAAGTTTTAAAAGAAATGACAAAGTATCTAAGTGATATAGTTGGGAATAACAATATTTATTATAGCGTTGAAAATAATACATTAGGTGAAGCTGCATTAGTTAGCATAGCTGATATTGGTGAAGAAAATATTCCAGGTATATTTCTAAGTGAGCCATCAAAGTTAGGAACATCTAGGGCATACAGAAAAGGTTTTACAACCACTAATAAATCTAAATTGGCAGCTTGTGCTAAATTAAAAAGTTTGATTGAAAACGACAAGATAACTATTAATAGTAAAAATTTAATTTCTGAACTCAAAACTTTCGTAAGTTCTGGAGCTAGCTTTTCAGCTAAATCTGGTGAAACTGATGACTTAATAATGGCTACTATTTTAGTTGTGAGAATGGCAACAGTTTTGAAACAATATGATCCAGCATTAGATAATCAATTTAGTGAGAAGAATGAAGAAGCACAACCAATGCCTTTCATAATGGTATTTAGATAAATAATATTATGCCAAATAAGTCAGAAAATTTACTATTGCACAATAAAAAAGAGCTATTCCAGTTCTTAAATTCACGGTTTGAAAAAAATGTAAAGATGTTTGATGAAGGTGGGCAGCAAGTTACTGACTATAATAAAGTAGCTGATTTCATAGTTCCATTTTCAGATATGCATGGTCATAAAGTAGATGTTATTAATATTACACTTGAGCCAGATGTTGAAAATGACAATGAAGAAAAATATATTATCAAAATGATGTTTACTAAAGACATGTTAAATTCAGGCCATCTTGTTAACAATAAGTTTGATAAATTTGAAAAAGATCTAATTGCTTGGTCTAAGAGTAGAATGATAGATTTCAAACCAGTTCCAGTTGACGTAGTAGTAAAACGTCATAAAACAATGTATGAAAGTAAGTTTGGGCCACTTAGTGGAACAGTTAAAACAAGTACTCAAACACTAGAAAATGCAAAATTAATTATCAAGCATACAGATACAATTGATGAGAACATTAGAGGTTCACGTACTAGAAAAATTCACAAAATTTACGTTGAAAATAGTAATGGTGAAAAGTTTCTGTTACCTTACAAGAATATGAGAGGTGCCAGAGCAATGGCACGTCACGTGAATTTCGGTGGAAATCCATATGATAAAGCTGGACAATCAATAAGCAATTTTGTTTCTGAAGCAATCGCATTAAGTAAGTTTGTACGCAAAACAAGAAATAAAAACTTTGATCAGATGGCAACTGAAATGGTCGAAGCTGCTCAAATACGATTAACTGAAGTTAAAAAACAACTTAGTAGATTATGTTCTGAGCGTGGTTATACCAAGTATAAAGAAGAGTTAGTTGAACAACAAGAAATTGAATTTAATGAAGATATAAAAAGCCATTTTATTCAAAATAAGTATGATGAAGCATTAGATGAATGTTTACCATTTGTCTGGGGAGCCTACAAAAAAATGTCTGAGATGAAAGAAATAAAAGAATTTAAAAATTGGGTTGAAGAAGCTGTTGATCCCCGACTTGATCAAGCTGTTAAGCAAGCAACTAATTCAAAAACACCGCCAGTTTCAGTAGTAACTGATCCAGATGGCACTCAAGAATTACAAGCTAATCCAGCTGATCCAAAAACAAATGATGCTTTGAAACAAATTTCAAAAAATATGGGTGGCAAATTACCCCCAGTATCAATTAAAAAAGTTACTGAAGATGGTATGACTCAATTTACAGTTACATTTACTAAACCAGGTAAGAAGTTAGTTAAGACTATTAATGCTGCAAGTAAAGAATCTGCAGAAATTGAAGCTTATAATATGGCTGATAAGAATGGTTGGGGAATCAGAGGTGAAGTTGTACCTGTTCAAGAAACACTTGGTGGTGATAAAGCAGACGATTTTGTTGATTCAGTACGAGACAAAGATCAACCAATTGTTGAAGACGATGAATTACATATTGACCAAGATGATCAAGAAGGTGAGATGTCATTAGGCGGAATGTGCAAAGAATGCGGAGTATATTTTGGACAAGATGACAGCTCAGAAAAATCAATGAGTGATCCAAGTAAGTGTAAAGATTGTGCTGGTGAATGTGAAGCTGAAAGAAACGCTGAACGTGAAGCAGGCGTAAAATATGAGTATACTGATAAAGTAGGTGGAGACAAATGTATTGAGTGTGGTGCTTTCTTTGACGCCGACCATGATCCATCAGAATCATTTTATGCCAAGCGATCAGACGAAGATCCAGATAATAAGTGCAAAGATTGTGCTGGAGAAACTGAATATGGTGGTGAAGAATATCCACATACAGAAGAAGACACAAACAACTTATTCAATGAAGAATTTAGTAGGATGAAATTTCTATTAAAATATTAGGTTTTTATCATTAAATCCGCTATAATAATTATATAGACTAAATGAACTACTATGCCGATTGAGGCATAGATTCCTGCTTCATAGATGTCAACGGGACATCTCCACAGGCTTCGATTTCTGTAGTTCCTACAGTATTTTTGAACAACGAATTGTCAATAATTAATGGACCCCAAAAGGCAATATTTTGTGCGGCATTTAGGTCTCGGTCAAGAGTTGCTTTGCAATTTGAACATATCCAAATTCTTATACCCAGACCAAATCCAGTATGTTTATGATTACATACATGACATGTTTTGGTAGATGCAGCCCATTGGCTAACTTGACTGAAATGCTTGCCATATAATTGGCACTTGTATTTGAGCATATTTAGAAACATGCTCCATCCCTGATCACTTATTGCTCGGTTCATTGCTCTATTTTTCCTCTTCAACAGATCCTTGGTTTTCAGATCTTCACAACAAATCAAATCATATATATTAACTAATCTCCTACTTGTCTGATGCAAAAAATTCAATCTTTGATTACGAATTTTGCGATGTAATTTTGCTACTTTGATACGTTCTTTGTTTCTGTTATTTGACCCAATTTTTCTATGTGATAATTTTCGTTGTTTCCACTTCAACTTATTGAGTGATTGCTTAAGAAATTTTGGACTTGGAATTATCTCTTGGTCACTTGTTACTGCAAATGCTTTGATTCCAAGATCTATACCAACGCAATTATCTCGATCAATTAGAACTTGTTGTTGATCTTCAACTTCACACACAACTGATATGAACCATCTGTCTACATCACATGTAACTGTAACTGACGAATGATTAATTGGCAATGATCTGTCAAATATTATATTAATCCACCCAATTTTTGGTAGATAAACTTTCTTATCTGTAAATTTGACATGTTGAACATATCTAATTCCTGATTCGCTGCCTTTCTTTTTGAATTTTGGATAAGCTCTTATCTTAACATGTTTCAATGCGCCATCTAGTTCCTTCAATGATTGTTGTAGAACTTGAGCAGTGGTTTCTTTTAACCATGGATAAGCAATTTTCAATTCTGGTAATTGCATAGCCATATCATAATACCAAATAAATTTCTTAGTTGATGCATACTCAATGTTATTTTGATTAAGCATATAATTCCAAATCCATCTAGTTGAGCCCATCGATTTACGAAGTTGAGTTATTTGATTGTCATTTGGATATATTCGATATTTGTATCTTAGTTTCATATGTATAAATACTTCTGGGTGCATAAACTGTTTTCATATGCAGTTTTGAAGTAACATACGTCGAATATATTACTTCCACCCACCATACTTATTTATGCCAAATAGATTAGGTTTTAAAGAAAATCCATGTTATAATTAATTAAATGATAAATACATTTGCTACAGAAATTATCTTTGTAGACAGTGAAATAAAGGAATATAATTATTATGGCGACACTCGCAGAAATCCGCGCTAAACTTCAAGCGCAAGACAATAAATCAGACAAAAAAGGTTTTGGAGATAAGCAACTTTATCCGCATTGGAATATCAATGAGAATGAATCGTGCTTACTAAGGTTTTTACCTGACAAGAATACAAAGAATTCATTCTTTTGGGTAGAACGTGCATTAATTAATCTTTCATTCCCATCAGTAAAAGGTGCTTCTGAAGCAAAGACAGCATATGTAAAAGTTCCATGTATGGAAATGTGGGGAGAAACTTGCCCTGTACTAACAGAAGTTCGTCCTTGGTACAAGGATGCTTCATTAAAGGAACAAGCTGGTAAGTATTGGAAGAAGCGTACTTATTTGATGCAAGGGTTTGTACGTGAGAATCCAATTGAGGAAGAAACACCTGAGAATCTAGTTAGACGGTTTATCATCAGCCCGCAGCTTTTTTCACTTATTAAGGCGGCACTACTTGATCCTGAATTAGAAGAATTACCAACAGATTTTAATCACGGATTAGATTTCCGTATTAATAAGACAGCTGGTAAGGGTGGTTATTCTGATTACAATACAAGCAAATGGTCCAGAAAAGAATCAGCACTAACTGATAAAGAACGTGCAGCTATTGAACAATATGGATTATTTGATTTATCGGATGGTTTACCTAAGAAACCAAGTGACAAAGAAGTAAAGATCATTAAAGAAATGTTCGAAGCTTCTGTAAATGGCGATATGTATGATCCCGAAAAGTGGGGAGAGTATTTTAAGCCAGGTGGGTCATATGTTGCAGAAACAGTAGATACATCGTCTGCTAAGGCAACAACTCACACAACTCACACAACTCAAGCAGCACCTGTTCAAGAAGACAGTGTTGCACCTGTGGTAACTCCTACTACAGCACCTAAGTCAACTCAAGCAACTGATATTCTTAAGATGATTAAAGAACGTCAAGCAAACGCAAAGAAGTAATTAATAGCAAACATAGAATGGCGTATGAAACTTATACGCCATTTTCATATTAGGAGAATATAACTATGGCTGGAAAGCCTTTTGGTGTAGATAGATTTAGACGTGAATTAACAAAAAGTATTGAAGGCCTTGGTATTGGTTTTCATGATCCAACAGATTGGATTTCTACTGGTAGTTTTGTATTAAATGAATTAATTTCTGGACACTTTGATAAAGGTGTGCCACTTGGTAAAGTAACAATCTTTGCAGGAAGACCAGCATCAGGAAAAAGTCTAATTGTTTCAGGTAATATTATCAAAAATGCTCAAGCACAAAATATTTTTGTGATCATGATTGATACAGAAAATGCATTAGATGAAGATTGGCTTAAAAAGTTAGATGTAGATACAAGTGAAGGTAAATTACTTAAACTTAGTATGTCAATGATTGACGATGTTGCTAAAACTATCAGTACTTTTATGACAGACTATAAAGCAACTAGCGAAGAAGACAGACCAAAAATTTTATTTGTTGTTGATAGTTTAGGTATGTTAATGACGCCAACAGACGTTAAACAGTTTGAATCTGGCGACATGAAGGGCGATATGGGTAGAAAAGCCAAAGCATTAAAGGCACTAGTTACTAACTGTGTTAATATGTTTGGTGCTTATAATGTAGGAATGGTATGTACAAATCATACTTATCCAAGCCAAGATCCATATAGTCCTGATGATATTGTATCAGGAGGAAATGGATTTTTATTTGCAAGTTCGATTGTAGTTGCTACAAAACCACTTAAATTAAAAGAAGATGCTGAAGGTAATAAAGTACCCGATGTACTTGGAATCAGAGTTGGTTGTAAGGTAATGAAGACACGTTATAATAAGCCATTTGAAACATGTGAAATTAAAATTCCATGGGTTGGTGGTCTTGATCCATATTCGGGATTATTCGAATTATTTGAAAAGAAGAACCTAATCGAGAAAGAAGGCAACAGATATAAATATATTGATTTACAAGGTGATGAACATAAATATTATCGAAAAGAGTACCTAGTAAATACAGATTCAATTTTAGATTTGATTATGGGTGAGTATGCTGAGAAGAAAAAGCTTCTATCACCTACACAAGAAGACATAGTTGGAATTGATGAGTCTGTAATTGAAGAAAGCGAACCAACTGACGATGAGTAGGAGATTAACTTAAATGACGGTGGACCCAATTGAAATTGCAGCTGAGTTATGGCGCAATGTTTTAGAATATGTTCCAATGCGAGACAGAGATGCCGCAGCTGAACAGTTTATAGTAGCATTGCGCGGCTTGAATTTTTCTGATGATGAACTTGATTCTTTAGCAGAACATGACCGGTATATTAATACGGCATTGATTCAAGATAATGAAGAAAACGATTTTTCAAACGATGATTTTGACGATTTAAACGACAACGAATAAAATGTGGCTATCACGTATAACAAGTGATCTAGGAAATATACCAGACTTTTTAGATCACTTTAGGGTTGAGCTTGTTAACGCTCAAATTGAGGTTGCTATAAAAGGCAACCTTGAAAGAAATTTATCAACTTTGCCTGGTATAACAGAATATCGATTTGGACAGCTACAAACTGTTGAAAGTGTATTAAATTATTTAAATATTAAACTCAAGAAACTTAAAAATAAACATTTTAGACTGTACCTTGAAAAGTATGCTAAGGCATTAACTAGTAGAGATGCTGAAAAATATTCAGATGGTGAAGACGATGTTTGCGACTTAGAAGAAGTTATTAATCAGGTTGCTTTACTACGTAACCAATATTTAGGAATTATCAAAGCATTAGAAACAAAAAATTGGATGCTTGGTCACATAACAAAACTTCGTTGTGTTGGTATTGAAGCAGTAGAATTATAGGTTGATTCTTTTTTGAAACTCTTATATACTGAACTACCGCATCCCTGAAGGGAGTGCGGCTTCCTGCTTCATAGATATCAACGGGACATCTCCACAGGCTTCGATTTCTGTAGTTCCTACAGTATTTTTGAACAATGATGAGTCAATTGTCAACTGACCCCAAAAAGCAATATTTTGTGCGGCATTTAGATCTCGGTCAAGAATTGCCTTGCAATTTGGACAAGTCCAAATTCTGATGCCCAGACCAAATCCCTGATGTTTATGACCACAGGCATTGCAGGTCTTGGTAGATGCAGCCCACTTGTCAATTTGGTCAAAATGCTTGCCATATAATTGGCATTTGTATTTCAAAAAGCCCAAAAACATTGACCATCCCTGATCACTTATTGCTCGGTTCATTGCAGTATTTTTCTTCGACATAAGATCTTTGGTTTTCAGATCTTCGGTACAAATCAAATCATATGTATTAACTAATCTCCTACTTGTTTGGTGCAAAAAGTTCAATCTTTGATTGCGTATTTTGCGGTGTAATTTTGCTACTCGGATACGTTCTTTGTTTCTATTTTTAGATCCAATTTTTCTATGTGATAATTTTCTTTGTTTCCACTTTAATTTCGCCAGTGATCTCTTTAGAAATTTTGGACTTGGAATTATCTCCTGATCACTTGTTACCACGAATGCTTTGATACCAAGATCAATTCCGATACAATTATCGCGGTCAATTAAAACTTGTTGCTGATCTTCAATCTCACACAAACAACTCACGTACCAGCAATCAACATCTTTTGTTATTGATACTGATCTCAAATCGCTTGGCAATGCTCGATGATATATCCATTTGATATTGCCAATCTTTGGTATTTTGATATGTGATTCACTTGTTTTGATGTGATTATTCGTCTGATCAATTTTAATTTGGCCATTGCTTACGCCTTTTTTCTTAAATCGAGGAAATCCGATCTTGCTTTTCTTGATTGCATGTAATGCTGTGTCAATCGAAAATGCAATATTTTGTAATGCATGAGCGGGTACTTCACCAAGCCAGTTATATTGTTTTTTAAGATCTGGTATTTGTTTTTTGAGATCATATCGCCAAATAAATTTCTTATCAATTTGGTATTGAGTTATATTTTGATCAAGAAAATTATTCCAAAGCCATCTAGTTGAACCTTCCCATTGATTGAGAATTTCAATTTGTGCTTTGTTTGGTAATAATTTATATTTGTATCCCAGCAGCATATTAATATTTATGCTATAATAAATATATGAAGCAAATTGGTCTACACGGCAGTTCATCCGCACCCCTAAAGGGGCTGCGGGCTTGCTGCCGAGCAACTAAATTCACCAATAACACTACAGTTTGATAATGATAAAAATGAAATATTTTTCTATTTGAAGTTTGGTGATATTTCAAAATCTAATGGGATTCAGTTTCAAACAAGATATGGTCCGGCTACAATAATACCAGAATGATAAAAATTCATAGAACACAATATCAAAAAAAAGAAATTAAAGAATGGCTACAGGAAAACTTTGAAAAGTCTGAATATTCAATTGTAACTCATTCATATGAACCATTCATTGATAAACTATATTTTGCTAATGACACAAATGAAACTTTTTTTAATTTGAAATTTGGAAATGTTACAGAATATATAAGTTCATATGAATTTACTCTTAATATGTTCTTCTCAGGAATTAAAAATACATGATAAAAATTCATAAAACTAAGTATACTGACTTACATATTGAAATGTGGTTAGAAGAAAATTTTGATAAGTTAGAATATACACTTAGTTCTAAACCAATGTCAATAGTTTTTGAACTATGTTTTGTTAATGATGAAAATGAAACATTTTTCTATTTGAAGTTTGGTGATGTTTCAAAATTCAATGACTATGGTTTTGGATATTTTTATAGTCCGTATATCCCTTTAGGTATTCAAAAAGTAAAAGTATGATAAAAATACATGTATCTAATTTTGTTAATCTTAGCATGGAAAAGTATCTATTTGATACATTTACCAACAAAGGATATTCGTATAAAGTAATAGAAGATATGGTGTTACTAAATTTTACAAATATAGAATCTGAATCTTTTTTTAATTTGAAGTTTGGTGATGTTTCAGAAAAAAGAATTTATGACGTTGATTTTCTTGCTGAACTGTTATTCACTATGTTATCACAAGAAGTAAATAATCTATCTCCTAAATTAGAAAAAATATTGAAAGCAATGCAGAAGGAATTATAAGATAAACATGATACCAAATTGGAATACTTATTTTATGAATTTAATAGGACCAATATCGTCGAGAAGTAAAGACCCAAATTCTAAATTTGGTTGTGTAATAGTTGGTCCAGATAACGGAATACGTGCGACTGGATTCAATAGCTTTCCGCGTGGTATAGATGATACTGCGCCTGAGAGACTTTTACGTCCTGAAAAATATAAATGGATAGAACATTGCGAAAGAAATGCAATTTTTGAGGCTGCAAAAATTGGTGTTCCATTAGATGGTTGTAGAATATATTTGTATGGAATTCCATGTATAGATTGTGCCCGAGCAATTATTCAAGTAGGTATTAAAGAAGTAATTTATTCACTTGAGAAACAATTAGCTTGGGAACAAACTGGTACAATGTACAAAGATGATAATAACAGAGTTAGAAGAATGTTATGCGAAGCTGGCGTTAAATTGAGTCCAATTTCATATGAATGATTGGTATAATGTTCAATTAGATGAAGTACTTACTCATACAGAAGAATTCTTAGAAATATATCAATGGGCTGTTGATCAATTTGAACAAAATTGTAGAGATGATCGATGGTCGTACTATTTTGATGTAAATACCGCTTTAGATACCTTTTCATTTAAAAGAAAAGAAGATGCAATGTTGTTTGCATTGCGTTGGAAATAATATGATATGTGATTGGTTTACAGTTGAAATTAGTGGCAAATGCTTCAATGATGTAATAAATTGGATTTTTGAAAACATTGGACATAATTATGATAACAATATTCGTTGGCAATATCGTAAATCTTTGATGTATTTAAAGTTTGATTTTATAAATCAAGAAGACGCTGTATTATTTGCATTGAGATGGAAATGAAAAAATATTATACAGTTGAAATTACCAGGTTAACAAGCTTTGTTGAAGTATATACTTGGGCTGTTGATCAATTTGGTGAATCAATGATTATGATTGGAGATATTGGGCTATGGGATTATAACTGGTCCACTGAACTCATGCAACCAACAAATATTTTTTTATTCAAAAGAGAAGCAGATGCGGTGTTGTTTGCATTGCGATGGAAATAAAACTTGATACAAAATAATAACTTTAATAAATGGCACCAAGTTGAAATTTTAAATAGTGAAGATTTTAGTCAAATGTTTGCTTGGCTTGAAGATGAATTTGGTGATGATGTAGGTGAATTTCGTTGGAGATTTATTTTTGATCTTGAGCCAGAAGTTGATAAGTTTATATTTAGGCGTAAAGAAGATGCAATATTGTTTGCATTGCGATGGAGATGAGCAGTTGACACAGTCTATTCAAATGTGTTATAATTAAGATGTGAATGATTGGTACAGAGTAGAACTCGTTGATATAAACTTTTCTGAGGTGTATAGATGGGCAGTTAAAGAATTTGGTTCAGATAAAACACAAGAAAGATGGGTATATTATTTTCAATCAACATATTTAACAGATAATTTTTTGTTCAGTAAACAAGAAGATGCAATATTGTTTGCATTGCGTTGGAAATGAAACTTGACATGAATAATTCACTACCAAAATATGCTGATTGGTATGCAATAAATATAAATCACAATGGATCAGGATTTTTCAAAATACAAAATTGGTGTGATTTAACTTTTGGTTATAGGCGAGCTAATCAAGAAGCAAGAACAGAACGATGGGGCTCAAATTATTTTGAAAATTCATTTTATTTCAAAAACGAAGAAGATGCAATATTGTTTGCATTGCGATGGAAGTAATCATGTTAAGATTTGAAACTATTAAATGTGATGAATATCGAGATACTTATTTGATATGCTTACCAAAAGTATCTGATGAAAGATTTGATGAAATACGTGATTGGTTAAGTACACAAGATTATATTACAAGTATAATTGGTAAATATTCCAACTGTGGATTGATGATATATTTTTACGATATTGAATTTTTAACTGCATTGAGCATTAAGTTAGGATAATATGAACTACGAAGATTTAGACCAAAAAGTTAAAACACAATTAATCACGGTAGGATATGACCTACTTAAAGTAGTTGCAGAAGCATTTGGACCAGCAAAAGCTGAAACTTGTTGGAATCAAATTGCAGATAGTATTAGCCCTGATTTAAAATATGATCTAATTATGCAAATGTTGTCTGGATATCAAGGTAATACAGTCACTTTGAAATATATAGGTGCCAACTTTATCTCAGCAATTAAAACTGTTCGAACTTACACTGATTTAGGTCTGAAAGACGCTAAACTTTTGTGTGATGATGTACGGGCTGGAAAGCCAACAGCAATTAAACTTATAAATTCTGCTTTAAGACGAGAATGTATAAAAGAATTTGAACGATGCGGTTGCGATGCTGTGTAGTGTGTGCTATACTTAAAGAGTAAAGAAATAATAGATAAATAAATTTGTTGGCAATGGATTGATCTTCCTTCTAAAAATTAAAATTGGTTTAAACTAGATCATCTAATATCCAACAATTATGTCGATGTAGTGCAATGGTCAGCACAGCAGACTTTCACTCTGCTAATACGGGTTCGAATCCCGTCGTCGATACTAATTTGAGACAGCCCGGCCATTAAGTAATCTTCCTTCTAAAACAAACTTATATTGATATAGATTCTTAGATATCCGGGCTTTAAAAATATATGACACACAACACAATTCTGTTTAAGAAACGTAACAAGTTTTTGATTCCGCAACAAAATAATTTTATTTCAGGTGCAGCAGTTGCAGCATTTTGCCGTAATTGTGAAGGTTTAGGATATATTCCAAGTCTCGCATTTTTGGAATCATTTCAATGCTTAGACCAATACACGGCAGAACTTATTCATAATGAAGTTATTTTTGAACTGAAGAATGCTCGTGGTGTTGCAAAGTATGCACCACTGTATCCAAATTTCCCACGTCAAGTGATGGATGCAACTGAGTCATTTCTATATCTAAATGCAACAGCTCATTATCTTACAGCATTTTTGAGTGACATCACAGACGGTGCATTTGAAATTTGGACTCCAAAATTTGCAACATCAAAGCGTGAAACATTGCGTGATAAGATTAAGTTGGAAGTATTTGAACTTGGTTCAGAACAAGACCTATCTGATATCTTTTCTCAACTTGTAACAAGTAACACAAGTTTGAGTCAAGAAGACAAAGACGCAATTGAATGGTTTGTTCAAAATGGAGATATTGAACTTACAAAACCTATTCCAAACAAAGAGAATTTAGCTATTATTGGTTCATTGCTGATCAAAAATAAGACTCCGGGTGTTGAATTAATCCTAAAAGGGTATGTTAAAACTGCAACTGATGTATTACGAATTGCATGTGCAATGAATGGTGGAGATGTTAGTTTAGCAACGCCAACAAAGTTTACAACTTTCAAACGTAGTGAACGCAGAGCACTATTAGGATTTTTAGAATCATCTAATGGTAGTGATGAAGATCTTGCGCGGTGGGCTGGTCGTTGGATACGTCTAGCAGAAAAACTTCACCCTGGTGAATATCGAAAGCATTTTCCAAATACATGGGAAGCATTTTATCGCCTGCGTTCTGGAAATTTAGATCAAAGCTTTAATAGTAAAGTTGAATCTGCTATTAAGACTAAAAATACCAAAGTAATCAGACATTTATTGTCTTCGCGACCAGGCGATTTTGCTCGTCGTTTAGATAAAGTCGTTCGTGACTCTCAAGATACTGAATTATTAATTGATGCTTGGAAGAAAGTTGCTGACAAAGTAAGCACACCAGTTCTATTACAAGTCAAAGAGCATTTTTATAATCGGATGAAACCATCAACAGATCGAGTATTTTTTCCAAAAGGAAATATTGCTAAAGTACAATGTATTCCTAATACTTTACCTGACCTACAATTTCAAAATTGTTTGTCTGTGGCAAATATTTGCAGCAATGTTTTATCAAATCGATTTAGTCAATTACCAAATTTAGGAAAGATTTATATTAATCCTGAATTGAAAAATTATCTACTGCCATTCAGTCAACGTAGCGCAAGTTCGGGCCTGCGGAGGTTAGTACGTGGTAGTAAAGTTGCAATTGAAGGCGGAAAAAATGTTGTTCGATTCTTCATTCATTGGAAAGATGGCGAAGGAAGAACCGATCTTGACTTGAGTGCTTGTTTATATGATGGAGATTGGAATAAGTCGGAGGACATTGCTTATTATAATCTAAGAGACAACAAGTTTGGAGCTTTCCACAGTGGAGATATTACTTCTGCACCTAACGGAGCAGCTGAATATATTGATATCGATTTATCAAAAGTTGTTAAGAGTGGTTCTAGATATGTTATTATGATGGTCAATAGTTTTACTGGTCAAACATTTAATACTATTCCAGAAATTAGTGCAGGTTGGCAATTACGTAACAAATCACAGTCTGGAGAAGTTTTTGAATCAAAAACTGTTGTGGATAGATTTGATATCACAAGCACAAGCAAGCAATTGATGCCGTTAATTATCGATGCAGTTGATCGATGTGTTATTTGGTGTGACGCTGCAATTACCATTAATGGTCGATATTCAAATAATGTTGCATCAAATAAAAATGCAATTGGTATTCTTGGTAAAGCGTTTACACATATCAACAAACCAAATTGTTACGATTTATTCATGCTTCATTCAAGTCGTGGCGTTCTGGTAAGCTCTAAAGAATTAGCTGATACAATTTTTGATGTTAATGAAGGTATCAAGCCCACTGACTTAGAAATTATTGCATCGCAGTTCATGCAGTGACATGATTGATTTATACGAATCTCCAAACAATAATGATTTACTATGGAAATCTTGTCACTGTGATTCAGATAGACAAGATTTTCATGGTCAAGATTTGCGTAAGGTAGATCTATACTATACAGATTTGCGTGGAGCAGATATGAGCCATGTAAATTTGTACAGAGCATTTTTGTGTGGCACAAATTTACGATCTGCCAATTTAAGTCATTCGAATTTAAGTTTTACAAATTTGTGTGATGCAGATTTGCGTGGTTCAAACTTGAACAGTGCAGATTTGCGTGGAACAAACCTACGCGGAGCAGACCTACGCGGAGCAGATGTAGAAAATGTAAAAATAGATAAATCTACAATAATTACACCATCAACAACATTTGATACTGAACAGTTAACGTATTTAATACTCAGAGGACTTGTATACTGCAAATAAGTCGTTTGTTTTCAATAGAGATATAACCACAAAACGTCGTATAACGCATTTTCTAACTAAAGTTGGGGCTAATGTACCAGATATGCCCTCAGAATTGCTTAAACGACGTTTTGTTTTGGTTGACATGTAGTTGTCTAACTGTTATAATTATTAATATGAATGAACAAATTGATCTTGCAATTGATTATCTTAAGCAAGAAGCATAGAAATGTGCTACTGAATTATCAGCTCTTTCTGGACCAGAAATGATGTACAGAACGGGAAAATTGGTGGGGTTTAACATTGCGCTCACTAAATTATATGAAATTAGACTTAATGTTGTTGAAAACAAAGGCTAAAATGACAGAAAAAACTATCTCAGTTATTCGAAAAGCTCTAGAAGGCAAAGCAGAGATTGAATTTGTTGACGGAGATCCAGTTGTACATGTATATTACAGAAAACAAAGCAAATACCAAGATCAATTAATTGAAGATGTTAAGAAAATCTTGGATACTTTTAGGCTAATCTGTGCCTCAACTGGGAAGAATGGGTAGATCTAAGTTGATATTTAATGTTGTTGACATGTATTAATATGAATGCAAAATATAGTGGTATGTCCAAAGAAGAAGTAAGGGCAAATATTGCCTCAGCTATACAGATTTCTGACCCTATCAATAAAGCATTAGAAGGGCATGGCGGGATACAAATTACTGATAACAATAAGTTTATAGCATGGGTATATTACAGAGCTGAGCGTCAACTAGAAGCAAATGATAGAGTAAAAGATATACTTGCTACATTTGGGCTGATACTTAGCAAACCAATCAATAAATCTGGCGTATATAAAGTGGTTGACACGAACACACCAAAACTGCTATCATTAATAGTATGATTAAACAAATTGATTCACAGATTGCTCAACTTGAGGCTGATATTTCAGCATTTTCTGATCGACGCCATGTTGAAATGCGCAATGATTCGTCTGCGGCTCTTTATCTAACAGGAAAAATTGATGGATATAGCGTAGCCGTCAACAATCTCGAAACATTGAAACGCAAGTTTCTTGCTGGTGAACTTGTTGAAAACAAAGCATAAAATTGATGGTTGACTTAGATACACCAAACTGTTATACTTATTATATGAGCATAAGCACAACGACAAGCAAAGATTACAAAAGAACGCAGACGAGTACAGAGCAGATGAAGAAGCGAATTGCTGAAAATAAGGCAATTGATGAACGGATTGCAGCCGCAAAGCTTGTGGCTGAGACTCCAGTTGTTCCTGCTGCAAAGCTTTCAAAAACAGAAGGCTTGCGTCGCGAAGTTGGTAATGGAACTGCACCGTTCACTTTCTTTTCATTCAGAGGCTAAAATGAAACCAGTTATTACATTTACGATACCAGCAAGCGAATATCATCGTACTCGCAGCAAAGTTATTTATGAAAAAGTGATAACTGATAAGCGCACAAAAGAACGCCGTCGCCAACCCAAACATAGGAAGAAAATTAATGTTGACAATTAAAGAAATTAACGAAATCGTCGAACAGACATCAAATGCCTACTCTGTAGATAGTTATACAAGTTGGCCAGAATGTGTTAGAATGCTTTCACGTAAGAATTTTAACAAATTTGAAATTTTATCTATTTTGAGATCCAAGTGGGCGCGGTGGGCTGCTGATTCGTCAGAAGGAAGTCACAGAGCTACTAGTGAGGATCTAGAAAAGTTTGTTAATAAATTTTCAGCTAAAGATGTTTAAGATTTAACGAAAGAATCTTTCCCACAGTATAACCCAATTACCAAATGCATAGAAAAAGATGATGTTTTTGGAGATACAATGAAAGAGATTCGTGCAGAATATTTTCTTTTAAGTGATTCAGCCCTTAACAAGCTTAGTTTGCTGATTCAGCATGTTGCAAATGATGCATATGATCGCGGCAATATAGACGGACGAAGTAAGTAAAATAACATGGAAGAAATTTCTGATTTAGAAGACAGAGCTAAAGCGGTATTATATGATATTAAAGAAACTGTTGAGCAATTAACTTGGAATTTAGATATTGATGGTGGTTCTTTGCTCAAAGCTCAAGCAGAAGATTTAATGTCAATACTACGTGATATTAGAAACTTACGAAAAAACAATAACAAAAAAGGATAAATTAATGATTGCATATATTCTAAAAGGTCTTCCAGCTTCTGGAAAATCAATGTGGGCAAAAGAACAGTCCAACAAAACTGGTGCAGTTATTGTTAACAACGACACCATTCGCAAAGAGATTTATGAAGATCAAGGTAACGAAACTTGGTCAAGCAAAGTCGAAAAGCAAGTAAAGATTTTGCGTGAAGATCAAATTGAAATGGCTGCTCGTGATGGCAAAGATGTAATTGTTGACAATACTCACTGCAACCCTAAGACTTATGATGCAATCAAGCAATTCTGTTTTGATCTTGGTTATGATGTTGAAGTAATCGATTTCATGCATGTCTCATTAGCTGAATGTATACGTCGTGACTCACTTCGAACAGGATCGGCTCGCGTTGGTGAAGCTGTAATTCGACGCATGAATAAATTAGCGAATGTTGCAAAATTTTCTGATCCACTTCCTGGATGGATTCCAACTCTACAAAAGAATTTGATTATTGTAGACGTTGATGGTACATTGGCTGAAATTCAAAATCGTGGACCATACGATGAACACTTAGTTTATAATGATAAGCCACGAAATCACGTCGTGGTAGCTGTCAAAGCAATGTTGAGTTTTCCTCGAACCGAGTTGGTTGTAATGAGTGGACGAAGCGAAGCCTGCTATGATAAAACATATAGCTGGTTAATTGATAAGTGTGGTTTCGCAGAAAATTCTTTTACTCTGCTTATGAGAGCGAAAGGTGATCGACGTCGCGATAGCGTTGTAAAACGCGAATTGTATGATGAATACATTGCTGGAAAGTTTAATGTGATGGCAGTATTTGATGACCGCGCGAGCGTCATCAAAGAATGTTGGTCTGCGCTTAATCTTCCGGTTTTTCGTTGCGGTGTAATTGACAAGGACGATTTCTAAATGTTTGTAATTTTTCAAAATCAGACTGATGAATTTACTTTTTCATCTGACATATTGCTTGGTGCATTTGAGAAATATTCAGATGGCACTACAGCCTTATTAGATATTTCGACACAGTTTCCACAATGTGATTTTTGGATGACTGGAATGGAAATGGAGAAAATTTGTGCAAACAGTTAGTAGTTTACCAACAGCAAAAATTATTTGCGATTCAATTTCTCCATCTCCAGATCATATTCGTCTCACTACAATGGAGTTGAAGATTCATAGGTTTATTTTAGCAGAATTGAATACGCACAGAGTTTTTTCTAGAAATTCAGCATCGTCTCGTGCAATTCCTATTTCTAAAATAATCGAAAAGATCCAGACTGATCCAGCTATGCCTGTATTCTGGGGAGCAAATCAGTCTGGGATGCAAGCTAAAGTTGAGTTAAGTGCAGATAAAAAAGAAGCTGCAATTTATGCTTGGTTGAAACAAAGAGATGCTGCAATTAAAACTGCTAAAGAATTATCTGATATTGGTGTTCATAAGCAATTAGCAAATAGATTATTGGAACCCTGGTTATGGCATTACGTAATTGTGACATCTACAGAATGGACTAATTTCTTTTCACAACGATGCAATGCAGATTCTCAACCAGAAACGCAATCGGCGGCGATGGCAGCTCAGTTTGCATATTACACTAGTAAACCTAAAGTGGTTAATTTTGAAGATTGGCATCTGCCATTTATTCAAGAAGATGAATTAACATTAGATATTGAAATGTTGAAAAAAGTATCTGCTGCTAGGTGTGCTAGGGTTTCATATTTGTCTCATGACGGTAAACGAGATATTGAAAAAGACTTGCAATTATATGAAAAATTGGCTTCTGCAAGTCCAATGCACGCAAGTCCATTTGAACATGTTGCTACACCACAAATATCATTTTTAGAAAATCCGAAGAATTTTAAAGGATGGATACAGATGAGGAATGAATTCAAGAATGAGAATTCAACAAAGTTTATTCCAAATCATCCTAAATTGGTTAATAGAGAATGGTAGTTTTTAAAATTAAGAATTTAGCAACAGGATTATTTTATAGACCATATCGAATAGTGAACACTAATCTTTCTACATACCAAACCAAAACAAATTTGAGCAAAAATGGAAAATTATATTCTAAACGTCCTTCACTCAAATTTATTGGAGAAGGATATTATTCACATTTTTTACCCCATACATTAATTCAATTTGTTGAATCTGAATGGGAAATACAAGAAATCAGTTGACATGAGTTGGAAATTCTGTTATAATTAAATAGTAAAGATGACAAAACAAAAATTGCAAGAACTAGCAACAGCATTAGATTATGCTGAATTTGTAAAAGATAAATTTGGTAAAGAGCAGGCTATCTTTCAAGATAAGATGCTTAGAGCAGGAATTGGATATCTTGATTTTGATCCAAAATATTTTTTAGCATCTGACATCACGTCGCTAGAAGGATGGGCGACTAAATAAGTAGTACAATGGGGTTGTAGCTCAGTTGGGAGAGCGCCTGATTTGCACTCAGGAGGTCATCGGTTCGAACCCGTTCAGCTCCACAAAATTTAGACCCGTAGCTTAATGGTGAAGCAAGAAGCTCATAATTTCTAGACTGAAAGTTCGATTCTTTCCGGGTCTACTAAATTTAGGCAAAAATATTATGATTAAAGATTTATGTAATGTGTTTGGTCCAATATTTTTATTAGCATATAGTTATGCTTGGGAGCAAGCCAACAAAGAGTTGATGGTTTATTTAGCCAATCCATATACAGTAACTACATTGGCGGTAATTCAGACGATTGCAATTGTGTGGATTATATACGGAGTATATACATTTGGTACTAGATATTTTGATTAATAATATTATAACTAGAAATAATAAAGTGACACTTCGATATGAATATGAAGATAATATATTTACATATATTCCAGATTTTATAGATAATCAAGGAAATTTTATGGAAGTTAAAGGTTATTTATTTTCAAAAAAAGATATAGCTAAATATAATCAGACTAAGAATCGGGTTAAGTATTTTTAAAAATGACATTAACAAAATGATAAAGTATTGTAAGGAAAAATATGGTATCCAATTTTGGAAACAATTATATGAGCCCCTGTAGCCCAATTGGCAGCAGGCAACAGACTCAAAATCTGTCAAGTGTTGGTTCGAATCCAATCAGGGGTACTAAATAAATGAAAATGTCTGGTACTAAATTTTATGTCTAACGCAACATGTAATAACGGATGGGGTTTTGAGCAACCAAAGTGTTGGTGTGGTAATAATTTAAATGAACATTGGCGTGGTAAAGAATGTCTCAGAACAACTGAAAAAAATAAATATGGTATTCGAGTAGGGCAGGTGTGGAATCGTGCAGACGGTACTAACGATAGCGTTGTTATTGGTTTTTCTTATTTTGATAAAGATGATGTAATTATAAAACGTATATTATCTGATTGATATGTTCAAATTGACATATCGGTATTATCTTCAGACTGTATGAAAAAATCAATTATTGAATTGACGGGAGGAGAAGCAACAGTCTTGTCATGTATTGCAGCTTACGCCAATGAGAAAAACGCATCTAAAATTTTTGAAAAATTAATTAGTGAAACTACTCCGCGGGCTAGAAATATAGCTAAACAATTACTGACAGGAAAGTTTTCTGGAAAGTATTCTGAAGTAGCAAAAAGATTTTCAGATGCTGCAAAAAATAATTTAAAAAACGCATTGTTAATTGAAAAATTACGGAGACTTAAATGAAAGAAACGTGTGTCAGTAGAAAATTTCATCGGCTTATAGCTTTAACATGTAAAGATTGTGGTAAGAGTTTGACACCCGAGCAAGCAATACACAATAATGTTGATGTTGATTTATTTGATCAGTATGGTGTATACCCAGATGAATGTTGGGAATGCGGAGGGAGACCTTGTAAGGGTTGTTGGGGTTAATGGAAAGGTGGCTGAGCGGCTTAAAGCAGCAGGTTGCTAACCTGTCGTACTAAGTAATTGGTACCGGGAGTTCAAATCTCCCCCTTTCCGCCAAAGAATATGACCGAGAAAGAGTTTCAAAAATTAACATGTGGTTGGGATCGATGCGAAGTGTGCAGTAAAACTAAACCATTGGTCTTAGCATACGATATGAATATTGGAAAAACAATTGAGATTATGCCAGATGGTTGGCCAAAGTATGTTTGCATAGACTGTGTAAATGATCCAATAGCTGAATATAGATTTGAGGAAAAATGAAAAATAAAAAAGTAATACTGTTTGCATTGATAATCACAGGAATTATTTCTGTATTATTTGTTGGATATAATATTTATGATAAGAATTATGTATCATCTGATTTTAAACATACTCTTATTGCTGCGGTCACTCCAACTGCAACAGAGGACGAAGTTAAATTATATATTCGTGATGCAAGAGTACAAGTTCGAACAAAAAAAGATTCAGATGTTTTAAACAAGTTAGAAACTAGTATAATTGATATCAAAGTAGCAAGAGATAAGAAAATGGAAATTATGAAAACAGCAGTTAAAGCTCTAGAGATAAGAAAGTTTTCATTAGATAGGTATTCCTCATTTCTTAATCTTTGTAATGAAAATAATTTATCATGTTCATTTGTTGAAGCTAAAAAAATGATAGCTGATAATAAAAAACAATTTGATGAATTTAATCAGGCTGCTAATGAAGCTGATAAACATGCAGAAGAAAAGTTAGATATAGCAAAAAATTTGTATAATACAGTTCGAATCGATCTTGGATTACCAATTATTGAAATTGTTCACGAATATAACTTTTATAAGTGAAACTCAAAAATTTGATCTTGAACATTGAAATACGGAAGCGCACACCGATTGGCGACGGGGACTGCCTCGAAAGCAGTTGTACCTTAACCGGACTTGTGGGTTCAACTCCCTCCGCTTCCGCCACGTAAAAGTCAAGATAAATAAAAATTTTATTTTGAGTTGACATTTCTTTAACCAAACTGCTATACTTAAAGAGTAGCAAATAAACAGGAGATACAAATGAAAAGTATTTACCACACTTGCATTGTTAGATTCCACGGCGATTTTGTTGTTAGCGGTCCGCGGAAGAATTCAGAACGAAAAGCCGCCATCAAGCGGACTGCAAAACGGATTGCCCGTAAAATGGACTGGAAAATCGCTTTAGAAGATGTTGACATTTAATTGCTCAAACTGCTATACTTATTATATGATAGAGATAGGCACGTACAAAACACGAAATGGTTTAACCGCAGTTGTTGAATCTGTTAGCTACGAAAGTTATGCAGATGGCTATATCATGTTGAAAACAAAGAACGTTTACCGGCATTGGAACATTGATACCGGTTTCAAAGTTTGTTTTTCAAAACACGGTAAAAATCCGCAAGATTTAGTTGAAAAAATATGAAAGATTTCTTAGGAATTGAGCTGCAAGTTGGTGATTATGTTGTGGTTATGCAGCAAGGGTACAGAGAATTTTCTGTATACAGAATCTTGCGATTTACTTCAAAATGTGTTCGTTTGAAAAGTTCCCATAGGGAACTATTGCAGTATTCTTCGCAAGTTATAAAAATTGACGAAATGCAAGCTGGCTACTTAATTTTAAGTGGTAAAATCAAGCCTATAACCATATGAAAACAAAGGGATGAATTTTCGTAAAACGTCGTATAACGCATTATATGACTCAACCTGGGGTCACTATACAATACTTGTAACAAGACACCCTTAAACGGCGTTTCATTTTGGTTGACATTTAATTGCTCAAACTGCTATACTTAAAGAGTAGCAGAAACAGGAGATAACAAAATTGGTAAAAACAAACGACTTTGAAACAGATGTACGCGCTGGATATTACCGGAAAGAGCGGAACGAAGCTTATAATCCCAAGACTAATCGGTATGACAAGGGCGTAGGCTTGACATTTGATGCAGATTTTAAGGCTTTTTTACTTGACAGCGGCGTTCCAGAGCAGTACGTTGTGAAGGTAGCTTCCTACGCATGGCAGCAAGGGCATGCCAGTGGCGAGGAAGAAGTACTAAATTCTGCCTACGACTTGATTGAGATCTTCAACTAAACAAAGGACTTATGCCACGTATTATTACAGTTGATTTTTGTGTAAACTGCCCGTATTGCGAACCACAATGGGGAGGCAGTTTAGATATTGTAGACGAATATTGCACCAAGGAAAGGAGATATATCACACAAGCTGACAGATTTCTCCTCTTCCCACAGTGGTGCAAACTCGTTGAAAACAAAGAACCAAGCGTACCACAAAACGTCGCATAACGTGTTCCTTGTCTTGAGTTGGGTCTAATGTACTCAACACACTCTTAAAATTGCTTAAACGACGTTTGACATTTAACCAATCAAACTGCTATACTTAAGGATAAAATGAAAAATATCAATGATTGTACGGAGTGCCCGCATAATGTAGTTAATCAAGAGGTTAATTATTCTGAATCTTGTACAAAGGAAAGGAGATATATCACTCTAAATGATGTAATGTGTGGTCCTTTTCCATTGTGGTGTCCGCTTGAACGGGTTGAAAATACCGATTTTATTCAATCCAGAATTGCTTGACATTTCTTTAACCAAACTGCTATACTTAAAGAGTAGCAAATAAACAGGAGATTAAAACACACACAACATGGCAATTGAAATTTTGATTAAAGATGGCAGTTACAGAAACGAACAGATCAAAAACGAAAAGTTCACGCTAGTGAAAGGTTTTAACCAGGGACTAAAGGGCGGCTACGTAACAGTTAAGAACGGCGAGAGATTTCCAGGCTTTCCAGAATACATCAAAATTAAAGTTGACAGTATTAAGAGCTATTCGTTGTGCAACCTAGCTGACGAAGACACTGTTGAAAACGACGAAATTGCAGAGCCTGAAGTTATTGAAACTGATGAGCAAGTGATGAGCAATATTGATGAGCGCTTTGACATGCTGAGCGAGCTTGCTGATGCGGCCTTCAACGGCGACATTACGGCGCTGATTGTGCAAGGACCTCCCGGCGTTGGCAAGAGCTACGGTGTTACCACCCAGCTTGAAAAGAATTCACTGTTTGATGAAATTGCAGGTCGCCCTGTTAAGTTTGAAATTGTTAAAGGCGCCGCCACTCCGCTTGGCTTGTATGCTAAACTTTACAAACATTCAGACGTAGGTCACGTGATTGTATTTGACGATATTGATTGCTTGTTTTATGATGACCTGAGCTTGAACTTGTTGAAAGCGGCACTTGATTCTTCCAAGAAGCGGCGCATTTGCTGGAATTCCGATAGCTCCTTGCTGCGGCGGGAAGGCATTCCGGATAGCTTCGACTTCAAGGGAACGGTAATTTTCATCACGAATTTGAACTTCAACAATATCAAAAGCAAGACACTGCAAGGACATTTGGCGGCACTGCAATCCCGCTGCCACTTTATCGACCTTGGTATTGAAGGTACGCGCGGCATGCTTCTGCGGATTCAGCAGATTGTGAACAAGGGTATGCTGGATAGCTACAATTTTACAGACGAAGGCAAGCAGGAAGTTGTTGAGTTCATCAAAGAAAAAGCCAACTGCATTCGCGAAATTAGTTTGCGCATGGTAATCAAAATTGCTGATTTGAAGAAATTAAATTCAGTTAGCTGGAAGCGTATGGCGCAGGTGACCTGCTGCAAATAGGCAGCAGGTTATACAGGTAAACTATATGACAAGAAAAGAAATTCAAAAAGTTATCATTGACAATCCAAGCAAGCAATTATATATTCGACATAGTAGTGGAATAATTGATTTCCATGAAAGAGTTAGTAAGACCCGTGTGCTGGAGAATTCAAAATATATTTTTTTCGCGTTAGCACGTATGGAGAGGAACGACCAGATTTGGTTCGTTTTTCACATACACCTGACACAAGAGAATTAGTTGGTTGGGACAACGAGATCGTTACATTTTTTGCAGGAGATAAATGAACAGAGTTACTATTTTCTTCTTTTTACTGAGCTTTGCTATACAAAATATATTTTTGATTTATTATGGCGTTAAGTACAATTTTGGAATAATGAAAGTTCTTTTTTATAGCAATGTATTTTTACTTGGCTCTTTAATTGGAACTATAATTTCATACAATGTATGATACGAATTAAACTCAATTTTTTACCTCTTTTTGATGTCGACAGTGAATTTGTTTTTAATGATTTTTTAATCTGGATGAATGAAAATATTGGAATACGTGGCAAAGATTGGGAATGGTTATCAGCTGATGTGTGTGATATTTCGGTATGTGTAAAAGATCCTGAGTTTGCTACATTAATTGCATTGCGTTGGAAATAAAATGATACAAGTTAAAATTAATAATGGCAATCTGCAATTCCCGCGTTGGTTGATAGAAAATATTGGTGAATTCGATATTGATTGGAAATGGTCAGATCCCTATTCAGGGTCTTATTCTGTTGATGTTAAAGATCCAGAAAAAGCTGTATTTGTTGCATTAAATTGGACTTAAAATGACACCTGTTATGATTCCAGATAGTCCATCAATCTTTTACAGTTCTTCTAAAATGATTGATTGGATGCATGATAATGTTGGAGCATTTAATGTAGATTGGAAATGGGTTTCAACTGAACAACTTAGTAGATCAGTTTTAGTAAAAGATCCACAAAAAGCTGTATTGGTTGCATTGCGTTGGGGTGCAAAATGACACCTATTAAAATTCCTAATCTATTAGAAAGATATCCTGACAATTCTAAATTTATTGCTTGGATGCAAGACAATGTTGGAGCATTTAATGTAGATTGGAAATGGCTAACAATGGAATCTTTTAGCATCTCAGTTAAAGTGAAAAATCCACAAAAAGCATTATTGGTTGCATTGCGTTGGGGTGCAAAATGATAGATACAATCAGTCAAAATGGAATACTTGTTCCGAATGGTCCTATTGGGCCAAGTGGAGTGACAGATCCAAACTATCAAAATGGAATACTTGTTCCGAATGGTCCAACTGGGCCCAATGGCGTAGTGTGTCCTTTTGCTGTAAATATTTCAGATCTACCAGAGTTTACTAGAAATGAATTTTTTATTGAATGGATGAGGGAAAATATTGGAGAATACAAGAAAGAATGGGATTGGACAAATATAAATAATCCATACAGTATTTCAATTAGAGTAAAAGATCCACAAAAAGCAATATTAGCTGCATTACGATGGGGATCAAAATGACAAAGATAAAAATTCCTAATGTATCTAATTCTGATAGTATAGATGTGATTATTAAATGGATGAATGAAAATATTGGCATATGTAATTTAGATTGGTACTGGGCTAATATGAGATCATTTGATGCATCAGTTCTAATTAGGGATAAAAATAAAGCAGTGTTTGCGATGTTACGATGGGATCAAAATGATTGTATGTATTCAATTTTCAGAACAGTTCGAAGCAGATATTTTTTTACGGTGGATGGACGAGAATGTTGGAAGATTTAATGAAGACTGGTATTCAATGACTGTTATAGGTAGTAATATTTCAATCAAAGTAACAGACCCACAAAAAGCCACATTAGTTGCATTGCGTTGGGGTTTGAAGTGATTAAGAAAGATTCTGAATTAGACGAAGGTAATGATACTCTAAGTGATAAAGAGCTTGCTTTCTGGATCATAGTAAACTTAATATTATTTCTTGTCATTAGGAATTTCTAGATGAATACAAGTATTGAAGATACGGTAAATTTTCTATTATCTATGCGAATCACCACAACGTGGCATTGTGGTGACCCGCCACGATTAAGTATTAAGGATAGAACAACATTAGAAAATATACGGTATAAAAGTGCTATTGGACTAACCACTAAACAACGAAATTATATATTGTTGATTATAAGTAAGTATTTACTACTTTTAAAAACTTTAGGATGGCCGGTTGATGATCTAATGGATCCAAATTGGACAACACCATTATTACCAGATATTGTAAGGACTAAATATCATATTGACTTTTCAAATGTCACCGATGAATTTATCATTTACATTCCGTATGATCAACAATTAGTGAAATATTTAAATTCGATTACTAATAGTAAAAACTTTTTTGATTTGTTGATATTTGACAAACCTGCTAAAGTGTGGCGAGTGATGAATGGAGAGCAAGGCAAAAAGTTAATAAAATGGTTATTAAGAAATTATAGAAGTTTTAGTTGTGACGAAGAAGTTACTGAGCAAATAAACAATATTGAAGTATTAACACCAACAGTTAAATTTTTAAATAATCAATGGATTCTAGATAATGCAGCTCCATCATTACAAACAGTATTTGATGAAATTGTAACAAAAGAGTTAACGCCAGTTCAACAAGCATATGAAATAAGTTCGTGTTATGTTTCGTTTCATTTTTCTGCAAAGAACTATTTAAAAAATTGGCTAACCACGAATCAAGTTAACATATTATGTGAAGAAGATGTTATAATTAAATGTAGTGAAGTACAAGAACTCATTGACTTAACTCTCTTGATAAATAAGTGGCCTATATTGGTAATATATAATAAATTTGATAATGAATTAACGACAGCATTAGACACTGTAAATTGGCCAAAATATGAACTTGGTACTGTTATGAAGAAAAAAGATTGTGAAGAACCTTGCTTATTATTAGATAAGTGTAATAAACCTATTAAAGGTTCTGTCAAAGTTCCTTGGGTAGTAAGATACAAATCATCTGTTATTTTACAAAGTATTTTCAGCCGATATAATAAATTAGTTGTAGTGGAGAAAGATTAATGCAAAAATGTACGCTAACAATTCATGATGAAGTCAACTGTACATTTAGTGGTCTAGACTTGAAGTTACGAAATCAATTGGTTAAAGATTTCAAGCGGATGATTCCTGGCATGCAATATATTCCGTCAGTTAGATTAGGTCGTTGGGATGGTAAGAAGTTATTTTTTTCACTTGCTGGAAGTACTTTTATAAATCTGTTGGATGAAATTTTACCAATACTTGATAGGTATGAATATACTGTTGATGTCATTGACAATAGAATTAACAAACAACAGTTTGAATTTGAACTAGTTGATGAAAACAAGTATGCTCATTTAAATTGGCCAGTTGGTCATGAGAATGCAGGCCAACCAATTAAATTGAGAGATTATCAAGTTGATATGGTTAATACTTTTCTAAATAATCCACAATCAATTTATTGTGCAGGAACTGGATCAGGTAAAACTTTGGCCACAGTGGCTATGTCACATAGTGTAGAAAAATATGGGCGAACAATTGTAATTGTTCCTAATAAAAGTTTGGTAACTCAAACTGAACGTGATTATAAATTATGCAAGCTTGATGTAGGGGTTTGGTTTGGAGATAGAAAAGAGTTTGGTCATACTCATACAATTTGTACTTGGCAATCTTTAAACGTATTATTGAAGAAGAAGAAAAATCGACCAGTAGAAGAAGAATTGTTAGAAGGTATTTCAATTGATGACATGCTTAAAGATGTTGTTGCAGTAATTGGAGATGAGTGCCATTTATCGAAAGCTAATGTGCAAATTGAGTTATTTACTGGAGTTTTCGCTAATGTACCTATTAGATGGGGATTAACTGGAACAATTCCAAAAGATGATCACGATTGGTGGTGTTTATTGTGTAGCATTGGTCCGTTGGTAGGAACTATTGCTGCATCAGAACTACAAGAACAAGGTGTATTAAGTAATTGTCATGTTCATATTAAGCAATTAGTTGACTATGGTGATTATCAAAATTATCAAAATGAATTAAAATATCTAGTTGGAGATACTGATAGATTAACTTACATCTCGGGTTTAATTGAACAAATTTCAAAAACCGGAAATACATTAGTTTTAGTTGATCGAATTGAAACTGGAGAATTATTAGAATCGCTAATTCCTAATTCTGTATTTTTAAGTGGGCGAGATAAAGTTTCAAAACGTAAAGTAGAATATGATTCAATTGAAGTAATAGATAATAAAACATTGATAGCAACTTACCAAATAGCAGCAGTTGGTATTTCTATTGTTAGGCTTAATAACTTGGTTTTATTAGAAGCTGGAAAAAGTTTCACTAAAACTATTCAAAGTATTGGAAGAGGTTTGCGAAAAGGTTTCGATAAAGACTTTGTGAATATTTATGATGTATCATCAACTTGTAAGTATTCAAAACGGCATTTAACTAAACGAAAAACATATTACAAGGAAGCAGAATATCCGTTCACTGTAGATAAAGTTACTTGGAAGTGAAATATGAAATATAATACAAGATCAGAAATAGGCGACAATAAGTATTATGAAAACTGGCACAAATATTTTGCATGGTATCCGTGTTACTGTGAATTAGACAACTACACTGGAAAAACAGTGTGGTTAGAATATGTGTACAGGAGAAAAGTGAGAGTCGCAAGATATAATGGATTCGCAGCCACATGGAAATATGAATGCGAATATAAAGAGTTTGATTTAACAAAGGAATAGTGTTATACTTAATTATACATGAGAATTCTTACTAACGAAAATAAATCAATTAACATAGATGCCTTACCAGAAGATGTAGATGATTTACGCTTCTGCGTACTTGACAATAGTGACCCAAATGAATGTGATTATTTTTTTGTCCCACTAATCTTTTTAGAGAGTTTTATGACACCTGCTTTGGTTCTTAAACTCGGAAAATATACAGTGGTAGCTCCACTAGATTGGCAAATTTTGATTGGTGAACCTGATCATGGTGAATTAGAAGTTGTGCCTTTGACTAGCATTAATGATAGGGGTTTCAAAGCGTTTGCTATAAATCCACTTAGCAGCTACAGGCCAGAATTTTTACCTATTGAGATTGTTGATGTCTTTACTGATTCGAGATGGTTTTTTCCAAAGTTAAGGAATGGTCAAATTTTGTGTGTGCCGTTAACTGATAAAGATAAATCACAATGTGTTTATTTTGTGAAAGATATTTCAAGAAATAACGAGATTGTTAAGTATGCCAAAGCCTGGTAGTATAAATATTATCAAAAGATTAGAACAGATGGAAACCAGACCACTTCAAATTAAATATAATAATTATCAAAAAAAGTTCTTATGGTTTCCAACAGATATACAATGGCACAATATTCCTGTAATTTCTGGACAAATATTAAACATAGTTTCAAAGCATGTTCCCAAATATAAATGGCTCACAACAGTTTATAGGAGAGAAATTATATTAATCTACGAAGATGGCAATGTAGCTAAATTTTGGGAATATACAGACAATATTCTTGATATTATAAAGAGAGATTCTATAAATTAAATGAGTTCATGTGAATTTAGTCCTCTTCATGGTAAAGTATGTGGAAAGTGGGAAGAAGTATTTTTGTGGTTCCCAACTTGTTTTCCAAATCACAAGCAAAGAAAAATAAACATATTCAATCTAAGATTTATATGGCTTAGAAAAGTATTTAGGAGATGGGTTAGATCAGAACATATTGATGGGTTGGCTTTCTTTAGGTATGAATATGCTGAATCTATATTAGATATCATTGAAAGAGATGCCAACTAATAGAAAATATTTTTGTGGATTTAAAGGTATTGTGACAGAAAGTAAAGTATTATATGGAAGATGGGAAAATAAATTTTTGTGGATTCCCACTGATATCAACTGGTATGGATTAAACCACAATGCAAAAAGTAAATTTAGATGGCTTATAACAGTTTATAGAAGATCAATAGAACTTGAATATCCAGAAAGTGGTATCAATTATAAAACTAATGAATACGCAGAAAGCTTATTAGAAATTATTAAAAGAGATTATGAAAAAACAAGTTAAAAAAGTTGAGAATGAAATATCTCTTTCATCACAATTACGTGCCTTAGACGTTAAAGATAGATCATTCAGACTGAACTTAACTGATGATCAAAAGAAGAAATTTTCTCCTTATCTAATGATGAGATATTCAGCTTCGTGTGAAGGTCCAGTTGATCTACAAACATATTACTTACTTGCAACAAATGAAAATGTCAATAAGAATTTCTTCGCTCCAGGAATCAATAAACATGCAGAATTACAATGGTTAATGTGTACAACAGTGAGTCCAGGTATGGGTGTTAAAAGACATTATTGGTTTAATAGTGGAAAGAAAATTGTCAAAAGTAAGTATGTAAAATTGGTAGCTGAAAAATTACCATCTTGGAAAATGGCCGATATAGAACACTTTGTAGCTATTAACACTGAAAAAGATATTGACGAATGGTTACTTGACTTTGGTGATGAAAATGAATAAGTGTGATTTTTGTAAAAAAGAATTCAAACGTGAATCTACTTTAGGTGCACATACATGTGAAGGACGTAGACGATTCTTAGATAGAAATACTGTTACAACTAAGTTAGCATTATATGCTTTTCAACAGTTTTATGAAACATATCATACTGGCAAAGAAAAAACCTGGGAAGAATTTGCTGACAGTAACTTTTACATTTCATTTATTAAATTTGCACGATACATGATTGAAACAAGATGTGTAAATGTAAATGAGTACATCAAATTTGTTATAAAAAATAAGTACAAATTAGACAATTGGTCCAATGATGCTGTGTATGAAATTTTTTTAATTAACTGGACAAGATCAGAACCAATTTGGGATGCTGTGTCTCGAAATATTGAAACATTAACAGAGTGGTCAGAAGAAACAAACAATAATTTGAATGAATATTTTACAAAAGCATCTGATGCTAAAATAATTAGCGAAATTGTAAAAGCAAAAATAACAGGTTGGATATTATTTGGAAGTGATACAGGTGTTAATTGGTTAGATACGTTGTTACCTGAACAGCTTCAATCTATTTATAAGTGGATCGATCCAGAAATTTGGAATAGAAAGATGGATGCTAATCCTGAATTTGAATCAGTAAAATCAATGCTCAATGAATTACATTTATGAGTGAAATCAAACAATATAAACTATCTTTTTTTCGAAAAGATCAAATAACAAATATGTGTACAGCTGATTTTCACGACATGCAAGAATTGGCCCAAACTGATTCAACAATGTTAGATTTATTGCAAAAGGCATATGTGTATTATCTGTTAAAACAAGGTGGCAAGTAATATGAATCGTATATATAAACTTGTAAGTATATTTACAGACATGTTATTGGTTGTGGGTGTTGTAGCAGGAGTATGTCTCATACTGTCAATTGAATGTGATTCAATATATGCAGTTCAAGAATTATTAAAATGAAAAAAATATCTAGTGACATAGATTTAGATTTTGCTGATAGAAATGAGGCATTGAAATTTCTTGAGCACACACCTGCTAGTCAATATACAAACAAAGAACTAGTGCGTCATAATTCTGGAATATATGTTACATTAATACCGCAAGATGAAATACTTGGTATTAGTAGTTTTGAATATAAAAAAGCTGAAGAGTTAGGTTACATAAAACTAGACTTTTTAAATAATCATGTTTATTCAATGATTAATAGTAATGAGGAATTAGATAAGCTAATAGAAATTGAACCACCGTGGCGTAAATTAGCTGATGAAGAATTTGTTAAGCAGATTATTCATATCAATAATTATTTCAATCTTATAAAGAAGTTAAAAGAACCAATTGATTCAATTGAAAAAATGGCTATGTTTTTAGCTATTATTCGACCAGCAAAAAAACATTTAATAGGTTTACCGTGGGGTGAAGTTAGAAAAACTGTGTGGGATAAGTCAGTTGATGGAACTTACGGGTTCAAAAAGCCTCATGCTATTTCTTATGCGACTCTTATTGGAGTACAAATGGTACTACTAAGTGGGCCGCTTCATTAGAATAATTGATCTACGTTTACTTTTAGTTTTTGCTAGTTCTGCTAAACTTATAATGGGACCATGCATAATAATAGTATCTTTGGTGTTGAATACTTTTATATAACGCCTAAATATATCCCATTCTTTTCCTAAGAATATGTTAATTGGGATCTTTCTATTACTCTCCCAATACCATGAATCTCCTAGTTTTAAAAATAGTTTTCGCTCCTCGACATTCTTAATATCTCCAAAATTATATAAGCTAGTAACAAATGAATCTTGATTTTGTATAATTCCTATAAATTCTGAATCACCATAACTGAGAATTGTTATGAACGGATATTTGTTCAATAATTGTTCGAAAACAACTGATGTATTGTTCATTGCTATTATTTATTGAAAATTTCAGCTATACAAAAATTTGGTTCTTGATAAATAATTGTATGGAAACAATAAGAATTTTTGTCTACGATCAAATTTTAAATTTGCAAATCGCTGATGACAATACTTTAAATATCGAGGACAGAATTGTGTATACAAAACCTATAAATTTATTCAAAGGGATCGATAATGTAATAAAAGTACTTATTAAGAATTCAGATCAAAAAGTTGTTGATATTACTACTTTAACTTTTTATGCTGAGTTAGTAAAGTCACCACAACAAGATTTCGTAGGATCATTTACTTTAGTTACTACATCGGCTCTATTAGGCGAAGCCAAACTTACCATACCAGCATATATCCTCAATCCTCAAGAAATTGGCAATTACTATATCTTAATAAAATATTCAAGTGGTGGGAATGATATTCCTGCATTTGCTGATGACAACTATCAAATCGCAATTCCATCTTACTTGTCATTAGGTTATAGAGTACCTGGTGATGTATATGATTTAAGTGATAATTTAGATCTTGGTAGCATTCCAGAACTTGAAGATGAAATTAGAGACCTAGGAGCATTATAAATGGCTAAGAGATTACAAATACGTGGTGGTACAAATGCACAAAATAATGCTTTTACTGGAGCAGAACGTGAGTTATCAGTAGATACAGATAATTGGCAGATACGAATACATGATGGTGTTACTGTTGGCGGAAATGCCGCAGCGGGATTTGTTGGCTCAACTGGGCCATTGGGTTTAACTGGCTCAACTGGGCCAATAGGATTACCTGGAGCAACCGGCGCTGGAGCTACTGGTTTAACTGGTTCAACTGGAGCAACTGGATCTATCGGACTAACCGGAGCAACTGGTTCTGGTGCAACAGGGTTTGATGGAGCAACTGGTCCATTGGGTTTAACTGGCTCAACTGGTCCAATAGGATTACCTGGAGCAACAGGCATCGGAGCAACTGGATTAACTGGAGCTATTGGATCAATTGGACTAGATGGTGCAACTGGCGCTGGAGCTACTGGAGCAACTGGTCCAATAGGATTACCTGGAGCAACAGGCATCGGCGCAACTGGTATTGGAGCTACTGGATTAACTGGTTTAACTGGTAACGTAGGAGCTACAGGTGTTGGATCTACAGGTTTCTCGGGTGCAACTGGTGTTATTGGAAATGCTGGATCAACTGGGATAATTGGTTTAATTGGCTCTACTGGAATAATTGGTTTAACTGGCTCTACTGGTTTAATTGGTGCAACTGGTTCTGGAGCAACGGGTATCACTGGATCAACTGGAGCTATTGGATTAAAGGGTGCTACTGGTTCTGGAGCTACTGGAGCTACTGGCTTAACTGGATTAACTGGTAATGTTGGAGCTACAGGTCCAATTGGTGCAACTGGTACTGAAGGTGCTACTGGCAACCGAGGAGCTACAGGTATTACTGGAGCTACTGGTTCTGGAGCAACAGGTATTACTGGATCTACTGGACTTACTGGTTCTACTGGACTTACTGGATCTACTGGTTCTGGAGCAACAGGTATTACTGGATCAACTGGAGCTATTGGATTAAAGGGTGCTACTGGTTCTGGAGCTACTGGAGCTACTGGCTTAACTGGATTAACTGGTAATGTTGGAGCTACAGGCGCTGGAGCAACAGGTATTACTGGATCGACTGGGGCAACAGGTATATTTGGTTCTACAGGTCCAATTGGTTCTACAGGTCCAATAGGAGCAACTGGACTTTTTGGAGCAACTGGACTTTTTGGAGCAACTGGACTTTTTGGAGCAACTGGACCCGGTGCAACCGGACCAGCTGGAGCAACAGGTATTACTGGATCAACAGGACCATTAGCTGCTAATTATGGATCGTATATCGGATTAGCAACGCAAACAAATATGGCTGGTGCAACTGGTGCCAATGTTGTTACATTAGATTCATCGCTTATTCGGTCTGGGGTTACAATTGAAAGTACATCACATATAAAAGTGTTAAGCAATGGAATTTATAATTTACAATTTTCTTTCCAGCTATTTACTACAAGTATTAATAGTCCTATTAGTATTTGGTTAAGTAAAGGTGGAGTTAATGTTCTTGCATCTAATACTGTTATTACAGTACCTGGTAATTCAACTAATAGTTTTGCGGCTTGGAATTTTATGATTCCATTATTAGCAAATGAGTATGTAGAACTATATTGGAATTCCACTGATACTGGTATGACAATATTACATTCAGCAGCAGGAACAAATCCAACAATACCCGAAGCACCAGCTGTTATAGTTACAATTAATCAAGTTGCATAATACAACTTTATAAAATTTATAAAGCATTATTTTTTGTACTAAGTAATTGTATGAAACAAAAATTTACATTTCACTGTTTGGGTATTCCACATACAATTACCAATAAAGATTTTTCACATTGCGCTTACACCGCAAAAAATTTTAAGTTTTGTAAAATGATGAGAGCACTTGGTCACACTGTAATTCATTATGGCTGTGAAGGATCAACAGTAGAATGTGATGAACATGTTACTGTAACAACAATAGCAGATCTTGAAAAATCATACGGTCCAAACTTTAGAAGTAAAGATCAATTTTTTAAATTTGATATGAATGATCATGTTTATCAAGAATTTTACAAAAATGCAATTAGAGAGATTGGAAAAAGAAAACAAAAAAATGATTTCTTACTTCCGTTTTGGGGAGCAGGACATAAACCAGTTTGTGATGCACATTCGGATATGATTGTAGTTGAACCTGGCATTGGTTATGCTCATGGACACTTTGCCCAATGGCGTATTTATGAATCGTATGCTATCCGATCAGCTATTGGTGGAGCTGAAGCTGTTGGAACTTGCAAAGAAAGTTGGTATCATGTTGTAATTCCAAATTACTTTGATCCCAATGATTTTACTTACTCAGACAAAAAAGACGATTACTTTCTATTTCTTGGTAGAGTTTATCCAGGTAAAGGTGCTGATGTAGCAATTCAAATTTGCCAAAAGATTGGTGCAAAGATTATTCTTGCTGGTCAAGGACAACTTAGTGATTTTGGATATCACGCAATTCCTGGGCAAGTAGAACATATTGGATATGCTGATATAGATAAAAGAAAAGAATTAATGTCAAAAGCAAAAGGATTTTTTCTTATCTCAATGTATAATGAGCCATTTGGTGGTGCAGCAGTAGAATCAATGTTTAGTGGTACTCCTATTATTACAAGTGACTGGGGAGTATTCCCTGAGTATAACGTTCAAGGACAAACTGGGTATAGATGCAGAACATTTGAACAATTTTGTTGGGCCGCAAATAATATTGGTAACATTAAGCCAATCAATTGCCGTAACTTTGCAATGGATAATTACTCAATGGATCGAATTGGTGAAATGTATGACGAATATTTCACCATGGTACACGACGTATATAATGGTAAGGGATGGTACGAAGAACATCCAGAACGCACTAACTTAAATTGGCTAAATAAATATTCAAGATTTGAATAAGGACATATGAAATTTAATTACGTAGATATTGGAACATGTGATTTTGATACACACTTAACTAACTTACAATCAAACGAAAATATATTATTAGTAGAACCATTATTTTACTATTTGAAAAATTTACCTGATTTGTCAAATGCTATTAAATGCCCATTTGCGATATCAGATTATGTTGGGTACGATTACATCTATCATATATCTGAACAAGTGGCTATGTCATATGGTTTACCTGTTTGGGTCAGAGGATGTAATTCATTTGGAAGACCACACCCAACATTACTAACTCAATTTCCTTATGTACAACAAGAAAAAATTTGGGTTCCGGTTATTACCTTAGAAAAATTATTTGATATATATTCAGTAACTGAAATTGATAATATCAAGATTGATATTGAAGGTAACGATCATATAATCTTAAAGCAATTATTACCAATAGTTGATAAGTTAAATATCAAAACTGTTGAATTTGAGTATATTGAATCTTTTGGGAATACAAAAATTTTAGACGAGTTAATAAAAGAGTTCAACTTTTTTAATTTAGTAATCAATGGTGATAATAGGATCTTATTAAGATGAAAAGAGCAATATTTTTTATAAACAGAATGTGGGCATTTGGAACCATTCATTATGGATTAATGCAAATGCTATTTCAACATGGATTTGATTGTGAAGTATTAGATTGGTCGATCTCTTATCAAGCCGACGAATTTAATATGATGATTGATAATACTGATATATTCTTAACTACAACAGATGGAGTTGGTCCATTGATGTCGTATAATGTTCCATTTGAAAAGATATATGCAGTAGGTCATGGGCAATGGGACTTATTATTAGCAAATAAAGTAATTGGCAAAGATTTTTATAGTAAGTTAGGTGGGTACGGAGTTGTATCAAATATTCTAAAGGCGAAATCTATAGAATTTGGTATTGAGCGTGTTCCATCTGTTATACCATTTGGTATTAATACAGATAGATTTTATTCAAAAATTTCAAATCAACTTAATGTAGTTGCAACAGCTGGAGCATATGAATCATATAATTTTGCTGGCGAAGAAATTAAACGTGGTAGATTGACAGAACAAGCAGCACGCGAAGCTGGTTTATTATATAAAAATAATAAAAAGTTTCACTACTTAACAATGCCTAGTTTTTACAGATCTGTTGATTGTGTAGTTATGTCGTCGGTTGAAGAAGGCGCTGGACTGCCAATGATGGAAGCAGCAGCAGCTGGCAGATTAACAATTGGAACTCCAGTTGGTTATTATGCAGACAATTATCTTGTTAGTGGAGGAATATGTGTTCCAGTAGAAGCTAATGCATTTGTTACTGAATGCAGACAACAATTAAATTTCTTCAAAAGTTATCCACATGATTATTTCAAACACTGCAAACAGATTCAAGAATATGCGATGGATAATTATAAATGGACAAAATTTATTGATAAATGGATTAATTTTTTATCATGATGAATATAGAAAGATTTAATCAGATAGTAAAGAGCATAGAAGATAATAATTTAACTATGGTTCTTATGAAACAAAGTGGTGTATTTAATAAACAATCTGATAGTAAACTATTTGATCTAACTACAAAAGAAAGAATACCGTTTTTTGTAATCAGTTCTGATGAACCCGTTGATGAAAGTTGGGTTTACTTTTTTGAGAAGAACAACAAAACATATGTTAAGAAAGTAGATAAGCAAACACTAATTGATGATTTCTATTTGAATATACAAATGCCTTCTATAACTCAACTAGCAAAAAATGTAGTAAGTCAAGCTGTAGATACTGTTAAAACAGCAGTTACAACTGGTCAGGTTTTTACTCCATTTGAAGATTTAACCAATAGACTCAAAGTATGCAACCAATGTGAGTTTTTAGTTGAAAAACGTTGTATTAAATGTGGTTGTTTTATGGAATATAAAGCAAAATTAATTTCTGCGAGTTGTCCGATTGGCCTTTGGCATAAATAGTTGTATGCGATTTAAAGAATTTGAAGTTATAATACATGGTGAATTTGAGACAGCTGAAGACGAATTAGATCTCAGAGGAACTTTCTCTAGACAGTTAGGAGTTTCTCAACAGCCACAAATTCCTCCTGTAGTTACCCAAGTTATTGCAAAAGAACCCGAATCAGAAGAACAAACTATTCAAGATATTGAAAATGGAGATGCCAAATGGGCTCCGCCATTGCAACAACAGTTAGATGCATTAAAACAAAGTGTTAATACTCCAACTATTATAGCTGCGAAAGAACCAATGATGGAAATGTGTAAAAAATGTGGGCATTTAATATTTGATAACATGATATCTGAAGGAAAACAAACGCAACTACAAGAAACATGGTCTAATATAGCTAAAAAATATACACACGGTTTAGAAAAATGTAAATCAAATTGTGAACCATTTAAGAATATATAATAATGGGAAACCTACGAAAAATAAAAGCTGGTTTAGTACAAGAATCCACTAATTTATTTATTGGTGAGATCGGTAATTTATTCTTCGATGTTGTTACCGGCGAGTTACGACTCAGTGACGGAGCTACTCCTGGTGGTTTACCAATTGGGATTGGTGGTGGTAGTGGTTCAATAACAGTAGCACAAAATGGTACACCAATTGCTTCAGTACAAACATTAAATTTCACACAAGGGATTGATATTATAGTTGCTGGAACTGAAGCAGCAATATCATCAATACCAGTAATTATAGATTCATCTACTCCAGCAACAATAGTAGATGGAAGTTTATGGTATGATACAGTAAATGCTCAACTAAATGTATATTATTTTGGTGGATGGCAACAATTAACTGGTTTAAATTCATTTACTGGAGCTACTGGCCCAATAGGATTAAGTGGAGCAACTGGATTCCGTGGAGCTACAGGTACTATTGGAGCAACTGGCACAGTTGGTGCAACTGGAAAAACAGGATCAACTGGTTCAACTGGACTTACTGGATCTACTGGATATATTGGTTCAACTGGAACAATAGGATCTACTGGAGCAACTGGACTAACTGGTACAACTGGACTAACTGGTACAACAGGACTTACTGGATCTACAGGACTTACAGGAGTAACTGGAAATATTGGTGCAACTGGAATAGGTGCTACAGGCTCTTCGGGTATTATAGGACATATAGGTTCAACAGGAGCCACTGGAGTAGGAGCTACTGGCGCATCAGGTATTACTGGTTACATTGGATCATCAGGAGCAACAGGACTTACTGGATCAACTGGGTACATTGGATCATCAGGAGCAACAGGACCCACAGGAACTATTGGTTCTACTGGAGCTACTGGAACTATTGGATCCACTGGATCAATTGGAGCAACAGGACCCACAGGAACTATTGGATCCACTGGATCTACTGGATATATTGGCTCAACTGGTTATATTGGCTCAACTGGATCAACGGGACCTACAGGAACTATTGGTTCAACAGGGGCGACAGGACTTACTGGATCTAAAGGAGCAACAGGATCAACTGGAATTACTGGACTTCCTGGTAATGTTGGAGCAACAGGATCAACTGGAATTACTGGAGCAACAGGACTTACTGGGTCTACTGGTACAATTGGTTCAACAGGTGCTACAGGAGCAACTGGATTAGGAGCAACTGGACTTACTGGGTCTACTGGTGTCACTGGCTTAACTGGTAATATTGGAGCAACTGGTGCTACTGGAACAATTGGATCTACTGGATCTACTGGGCCGCAACCGAATGCAATAACACAACCAACTCCACCTGATTCGCCTATTGAAGGTGACTTATGGTGGAATTCATTTGATGGAAATCTTTATGTTTATTATTATGATGGAGATTCTTCTTATTGGATTACAGCTATATCTACTGTAGGACTCACAGGTGCAACTGGTTTTACTGGGGCAACTGGTATTGATGGAGCAACCGGACTAACTGGAACAATAGGATCTACTGGAGCAACTGGTAATATTGGAGCAACCGGATCAGGTGATACTGGAGCAACTGGAGCAACTGGAGCAACTGGTTCAACTGGACTTACTGGGTCTACTGGCGCCATTGGCGCCAATGGCGCCACTGGCTTAACTGGTAATATTGGAGCAACTGGACTTACTGGGTCTACTGGCGCCACTGGCTTAACTGGAAATATTGGAGCAACTGGAACAATTGGTTCTACTGGTGCCACTGGCTTAACTGGAACAATTGGTTCTACTGGTGCCACCGGACTAACTGGAACAATTGGTTCTACTGGAGCAACCGGACTAACTGGAACAATTGGTTCTACTGGAGCAACTGGCTTAACTGGAACAATTGGTTCTACTGGTGCCACTGGCTTAACTGGAACAATTGGTTCTACTGGTGCCACTGGCTTAACTGGAACAATTGGTTCTACTGGTGCAACTGGATTAGGGGCGACCGGTCTTTCTGGATCAACTGGCGCAACTGGAATAACTGGACTTGCAGGTAATGTTGGAGCAACTGGCATCCAAGGTGCAACCGGCATAACAGGAGCAACCGGTTTAACTGGTCCAATTGGTATTCCTGGTTCTACAGGAGCAACTGGACTAACTGGTACAATTGGATCTACTGGAGCAACTGGACTAAAATCAAATGCACTAATTCAAGCAACTCCTCCATCATCTCCTTCAATAGGCGACTTGTGGTGGAATTCAAATAACGGAAATCTTTATGTTTATTATTATGATGGAGATTCTTACCAATGGGTAACAGGAATTTCATCTATAGCTATTATCGGAGCAACTGGAGCAACATATCCAACGTCAACACCAACACTAACTGGAGCAACTGGTTTAACTTTAAGTAATGCTGTTATATTTGCTAATTGTACCACTGGTTCTTTTATAATAACATTACCTCCAGTTTCAACAAGTACAAATTCAATGATTACTATTAAAAAAATTGATTCAACAGCAAATACAGTTACAGTTAAAGGAAATGCTGCTGAACTAATAGATAATAGTAATACTCAAATAATAAGCACCCAATGGGTAAGTATTACAGTTGTATGTAATGGTTCAAATTGGTATATAGTGTAGAGGAGACTATTGTGTCATATTTTCCAACAATAAACATTAATCTATTAGAGGATAAATATTAACATGGCACTTAACTTCCCCAATTCTCCAACTCTAGGACAAGTATATACTTCAGGATTATTTTCGTGGGCATGGGATGGGACAGTATGGGCTTCTAATACCAGCACAGTTTCAGGAGCAACTGGATTTACTGGTGCAACCGGTCCAATGTATCCAAGGACAACTACAGCAATAACTGGTGCAACTGGATTAATTCCAAGTAATGATGTTGCACTTGTTGATTGTACACTTGGACCAGTTACATTGTCGTTGCCGCCAGTCGCAACAAGTACAAATGCAGTTCTTACTATTAAAAAAATTGATGGAACTACGAATAATTTAACAGTAAAAGGAAATGGATCAGAATTAATTGATGGTAGTAATAAGCAAATAATTAGTTATCAATGGAGTAGTATTACAGTTATATGTAATGGTTCAAAATGGTTCATGGTATAAGGAAAATAAATGGCATACTTTAATCAAACACAAGCAAATTTTAATCAATCTAATATGTCAGCTTTTGGAACTCTTGAAACTGCTGAACTAACTCCAGTTATACAAGGTGATTTCGTTTATGGATTAAATTCTCAACTATGGAATACTGGTGTAGTTTCTGGTACTGGTGCAACTGTTGATACTAATGTTAATCGATTACGTATTCAAAGTGGGACTGTATCAACAAATTATGCTTATATAACATCTAGAAGAATTATTAGATATAGAGCTGGTCAAGGAACATTAATACGATTTACACCATTATTTACAACAGGTGTAGCAAACAATGATCAATTCTGGGGAGTTGGTACTGTAGCAAGTAATGCTATTTTTGATGGCTATTTCTTTGGATATCACGGAACATCATTTGGTATTGGCTATTACAATTCAGGTGCTGCTATTAACTTTACAGCTCAAGCTTCTTGGAATGTAGATCCAATGAATGGTACTGGTCCTTCTGGACTTACTTTAGATCCAACTAAAGGTTCTCCAGTAATGATTAAATATCCATACTTGGGTTATGGATCTATATTCTTTTTTGTTGAAACTCCGTCGGGCATATGGGCTCTTGTTCATACAATTCAATATCCAAATACATCAACTGCTACACAATTAAGTAACCCATCTATGCAATTTATTGGATTTACTGCAAATAGTGGAAATACAACAAATGTCACTATGTATTGCGCTAGTGTAGGTGCTTTTGTTTGCGGTGAAAGAAATTTTATTGGAAATCCTAAGTGGGCAATAGATAATAATAAAGCCGGTATTTCAACTACTGAAACATGTATTTTAAATTTGCAGAATTGCACTACATATAATACTAAAGTTAATAGAGGTTTAGTTAGACTTCAGTCGCTATCCTTGGCAACTCCTACAAATAACACATTAATTACTCTTCGACTAAGAATTGGTGCAACTATAGGTGGATCTCCTTCATATACTGCAATAAGTGGAACTGGAGGCGGAGCAACAATTACTTCTAGTAACTCAATTGTGTCATTTGATACTGCTGGAACAACTGCTACTGCTGGAACTTATATTTTTGCTATGCAATCAGGAGCTCAAGGTTCTCCCGTTCTAGATTTAGCTACCTTTAATATAATTATTGCACCTGGAGAAATTTTAACCATGAGTGCAATGGCTTCAGCAAGTTCAACAGTTGGTATTTCTGTTACTTGGACAGAAGATATTTAATTTGAAATATACTATTAGTCTGTGCTATAATTAAATATAGTATAGATGGAATACACAAATTCAGTCCAACAGTTATTTTTAGAGTTCATAATTCAAGACCCCGAATTGTTTGTTAGAATCAGCAATATTTATAACCCAGAAAATTTTAATAAAGGGTTAAGAAAAGTTGCATCTCTAATTAAAGACCATTCTCAAGAACATGATACTCTGCCAGATAAATCACAAATCAAAGCAATCACTGGGTTTGACTTACAAGAAATTCCAGATTTAAATTCAGGCCATATTGATTGGTTTATGGATGAGTTTGAAAAATTCACTAAACGGCAAGAACTCGAACGTGCTATCTTAAAAGCAGCCGACTTACTTGAAAAAGGTGATTATGGACCAGTTGAAAAATTAATTACAGATGCTGTTCAAATTAGTTTAACAAGAGATCTTGGTACTGATTATTTCGCTGATCCAAAAGCTAGATTGTTGCAAATTAGAAGTCAAAATGGACAGTTTAGTACTGGTTGGAAACAGTTAGATGAAGCAATTTTTGGTGGATTTAATAGAAAAGAATTAGAAGTTATCATGGGAGTAAGTGGGTCTGGCAAATCTCTTGTATTAGGTAATCTAGCTGTAAATTGGATTTTAGCTAATTTAAATGGTTTTATTATCACTCTAGAATTATCTGAAGAATTATGCGCAATGCGTCTTGATGCCATGATGATCAGTAAATCAACTAAAGAACTATATAAAGATTTAGATGATACTGAACTAAAGATTAAAATGCTTGGTAAAAGATGCGGCCAATTATGTATTAAATATCTTCCTACCCAAAGCACAACTAATGATATCAGAGCTTATATTAAAGAAATTCAAATTAAAACTGGAATGAAACCAGATTTTGTCATTGTTGATTATTTAGATTTGATGATGCCATCAACAGCCAAAATTAACATGGAAAATGTTTTTATTAAAGATAAAATAGTTTCTGAAGAATTAAGAAATCTTGCAAACGAATTAAATATTGTGATTGTAAGTGCTTCTCAAATCGGTCGACAAGGAACCGACGAAGTTGAATTTGGAGTTTCGGACATCAGCGGAGGAGTGAGTAAGATTTTTACTTCCGATAATATTTTAGCAATTTATACAAGTAGATCAATGAGAGAACGTGGAAAATATCAACTTCAATTAGTGAAAACTAGAAATTCAACTGGTGTTAATAAGAAAATTGATTTAGATTATGATGTCAATACTATGCGTATTACAGACAATGGTCCATCTGGAGATGATAATTCTGCAACACCAGCCGCAACTAATATAATGAGCCAAATTAAAAACAAAAGTAGGGCTATTACTACTGAATCAATCAATAATAATTTGGGAAAAGTCCAAACTGAAGTAAAAGGGAACAAACTAAAAGAAATGTTAGCTGGATTAAAAAAGCATTCCGATTGATATTTCCCTGTAGATCTGCTATAATTAAAGAGTATAATGCAGATCAAATCAATAGATGGAAACTTATTGAAAACAACTGACTCTAAAACTTTGGTAAGATCTAATTTGAGTTGGAGTGCGTTGTGCAATGCAAATTTTAAAAATGCAAATTTGAATGGTGCAAATTTAAAAGGATCCAATTTGTTTGGAGCAGACTTGAGTGGAGCATCTTTAAAAGGTGCTTGTTTATCTTCTGCAATATTAAACTTTGCAAATTTGGAATGTGCAGATCTTATGAACGCAACTCTGTATAATGCAGATTTGCGAAGTTCAAATTTAATTGGAATAAATTTTGAAAATGTAAAAGTAGATTCATTTACACGAATCGATTCAACAACACTACTTGATCAAAATCAACTTACATATTTGTTACTCAAAGGAGTTAAATATGCAAATTAAAAACTTAAAAGGTCAATTAATACAACCAAACAAATATGAAACATTGTCTGGTATAAATTTGCGTTATTCCGACTTGCATGGTGCAGACTTGCGTGGTGCAAACTTACAAAATATCAAATTAAATAAAGATACTTTCATAAACGAAACAACATTAATAGACGCAGAACAGCTTACATATTTAATACTCAAAGGACTCACATATGCAAATTAAAAACTTAGAAGGTCAAGTATTAAGTAATGTGTATTCTAAAAAATTGTGTTGGTTAGACTTGTGTTATATAAATTTATGTGGTGCTGAATTATCTTGTCAGAATTTACACGATTCGAGATGTAAGAATACAAATTTTAGTTATGCAAATTTAAGCTTTACTATGTTACATGCTATAGAAGGAGAAGGTGCAAATTTTGCTTATGCAGATCTGCATAATGCAGATTTAAGACTGTCAAATTTGAAAAAAGCAAACTTTATTAATGCTAACTTATCTAATGCAGATTTACGAAATACAGATTTACGTGGTGCAGATTTTCGTGGTGCTAATTTAGAAAATGTAAAAATAGACGCGAACATAAGTATTGATTCTTCAACATTATTTGATGAGGAACAATTAACATACTTAATTTTGAGAGGACTTATATTATGACAGATAGAATATTTATTATTATGTGGGATTTGACTGGGTTAGAGTGTGTTGTTGATATAACAGAAGACGAAAAAACTATCGTTTTTGAAACATTACAAGATAAATTTGAATGTTCTGTCAAGCTAAACCATATGATCGCGATGATGTTGGTGCGTGCAAGAGTAAATTCACATCGCAATTATGAAATATATACATTACAAACATCAAATATTTCAAAAGAAGATCTAGAAGGATTGTTTGAAGATGAACCTCAAATGATTGTCAACTTAATACGTGAAAAAAATATATAAGAAAGCATCACAAATGGAACAAAAAATTTTTTAACTAGTTCTGAGGCAAGTCCGCATCTCCTTATTAAGGATGCGGTAGTTCACTGGATAAATATTGTTTGAGGAGTAACAACCATTGCAAAATCTTGACCACAAACATATTCTAGTAACTGCTTCTGTAAAGAATCCACCTAGATCAGAAGAATTCATTATAGATTGGCTTAGACGATTGATAGCAGCAGTTGACATGAAAATAGTTTCTGGTCCATACGCTAAATATGTTACAACTGCTGGGAATGAAGGATTGACTGCTATAGTTTCAATTGAAACTTCGCATTCTTCAATTCATGTCTGGAGTGAAGAAGAAATTCCATTTATAAAATTTGATTTATACTCTTGTAAAACATTTGATCCTAGTGTTCCACTAAGTTTTATTAATGAATTTGAGCCACATTCGTTTGAATGGATATTACTTGATCGAAATAGTGGAATTAATGAAATTGCTCGGGGAAAAGGATAAATACTAATAACAAGGTGAGTATTTTGAAGATATCTACGAGAACTATTTTAGAAGAAATAATTTCCGGTTTACCTGAGCACAACAGAAATTTATTAGTTGAATCACGCGGCAATCATATTATTGTTGGTGCTTTGAATTTCCTCAACAGTGTTAAGGAATCATACGGCGAACAAATTGCTGAAGAAATAGAACGTAGATTATTATCGAGTATTAAAAACAAAGACCCACAAAAATTCACTAGGGCAACTAAAAAAATTCTTTAATCACATACTTTTTGAATAGAAAAGATAAATAATAGTATAGCGTAAGCTAAAAGGAGATTTAATAAAATGGCTGAAGTAACCCGCGTACACGGTGGTGTTGGTATAGAAGGCGTAATTAATGGTTTAGCTGGTGCACAAGTTGGAGCATCTGTAAAGTTTTTACTAGTAACAGTAAAAGAAGTTGGGACAGCCGCTCGCGATCTGCGTCCAGAAATGGCAGCAGGATTGGAGGGCGGTCTTGGACTAGCGGTAGAAGCAATTTTCCGCGTTTGCCCTCCAATCCTTGCATATTCTGTAGTTGATGATGCATCAGGTGTTATCAATCTAGTTGTTGACGGCCACGCTGTAACATATGATGCAGTTCAAGCTAATATTCGTGCGTTAGGCACAGTAGTTGGAGCTAATTCAATGGACGTTAGCGGAACAACTGTAGCAGAAGGCACAGTATTCGTAGTTGCGTAATATTTAAAGTATAAAAAGATAGGACTATCGATATGTAAGTAGATGGTCCTATTTTCATGAGTACCAACTCAGTAAATTATCTTTTGGATAAATACTTATATGGAAGCAATGAAATTACCTGTTTCTCCAACAGTTGGGCAAATATATTCTCATGATTTACGTACTTGGATATGGAATGGATTTGCTTGGGTTGCTAATATTTCTGGAGGAAACGGAGCAACTGGCGCAACTGGTACAATTGGATCTACTGGTCCTACTGGTACTGGTACAATTGGATCTACTGGAGCAACTGGTACTGGTACAATTGGATCTACTGGAGCAACTGGTACTGGTACAATTGGATCTACTGGTCCTACTGGTACTGGTACAATTGGATCTACTGGAGCAACTGGTACTGGTACAATTGGATCTACTGGTCCTACTGGTACTGGTACAATTGGATCTACTGGCGCAACTGGCTTAACTGGTACAATTGGATCTACTGGAGCAACTGGAGGCGGAGCCGTTGGATTAGTAAATTATATATTTTTCTCTTAGGTTATAAATTATTATGTTAACACTTACAGCAACTAATACATTTAGTGGGGTAGCAGGGACCACAACAGCTATTACTTATAGCATTTTTGGAATGACATTAAAAGATGGAGTAGAAACCTTTGGTGTTCTTGCACAAGGTCAGCTTAACACGTCAGCAGCAGTATTATACACAGTTCCTGCTTCTACTTCTACTTTTATCAAAGAAGTTCATTTAGCTAATACAACAAGTAATAATGTTTCTGGTATAGTTCTTTATATAAATGGAACTGATTATATTAATCAAATTTCTGGAACTTTTAGTATTCCATCAAACGGTTCAGCAACATTAGATAGTAATGGCCGGCTTGTAGTTTGTGATTCAAATGGTAGCACATTACAGTCAATAGCTAGCCAAACAGCAACCAATTTAACTGGAACACCAATACTTCCTAATGGAACTATGGCTGTAACTCAATTAGCTGCTGATTCTTCGACAAAATTAGCTACCACAGCTTATACTGATGCAGCAGTTACAGCATATAGTGTATCGCATTCTACAATTTATCAAATAACAGTTGATTTTGGAATAAAACCTATTAAAAGTGGGAATTTTACTATTACTGGTTCTGGATGGACAAAAGGAAAACAAGTATTAGTTGTTATGGCACCAAATAGACAAGGAAGTTTATTATATGATTCTATAGAGTTTGATCAAATAATTGCTACTGGAATTGTAATAAATAGTACAACAATAGAAGTACATTGGGGGAGCAGAACTTGGGTCTGCAATCAGTACACATTTAATTATTGGTTAGGAAATTAAGGAAAATAAAATGGCACTTATTGAAAATGGTAATAATGCATCAGGAATTGTTAATGTTGATGCAAATTTTGATTTAATGACAACAACACCACAAGTTAACACACGTTATGGTGGTGCAACAGGAACACCAAATTTTGTAGGTGCTTCTAGACTATTTTGTGAAAATGATCCTGGATTATTAACAGGTATTTCTTTATTGTCTTCACCATATGTAACATATGAAAATAATCTTCAAATTGGATCTTCAACTCCTTTGTTTGATTATGAATTCAATGGTACTGCGCAAGACACATCGATGTGGTATTGTGCTTTTTCTACTATGACAATAACACAATCAGGTGGATTTCTTCTTTTAAATGCAAGTAACATTGGTACAACTGGTTCCGGTGCATATATAACGTCTAGACGATTTTTTAATTTAACAGCTAATGCTGGTTTAAAGTTTGGCACAGTTATTAATATTACTCAAGCAGCGGCAGCAAATGAAATTTGGGCTATTGGTTTAGGCACGCCAGCATCAACAACTGCATTGCCAACTGACGGAGTATGGATTCAGTATTCTAGTGCTGGACTTTTTGGAGTTATAAGTTCAAATGGTGTAATCACACAAACAGGTGCATTACCAGTTGTCAGTCCAATTTCTATTCCTATTAATGCCAATAAGTTATTGCAGATTCGAATTAATAATCGTGTAGTACATTTTCTGTATGATGGCAATTTTATAGGTTCTCTGCCAACACCAATTGGACTAGGAATGCCATTTATGACTGCTTCTTTGCCGGTATTTGCTCAATATGTAAATACTGGTACTGTTTCTGGCGGAACATTTATGCAATTAAAAATTGGAATGATCGCTGTTGATCAGTTTGACTCTCAACTTAGTAAACCATATTCACATATCCAAGCAGGAAAAGGTTTGATGGCATATCAAGGATTACAAGGCGGCACAATGGGATCAAGTGCTAAAATGCCAAATAATGCTGCACCTGACGCTGGTGCAGCATTAGCAAACGCATCTGCCGCATTTTTAGGTCTAGGTGGTCAATTTTCTTTTCAACCCACATTAACATCTGGTTCAGATGGTATTCTTTGTTCTTATGCTAATCCAGTTGGTAGTATTAATCAGACTCCACGTACATTATATATTACTGGAGTTAAAATTCAATCAGTAGTAACAATATTGTTTATTGGTGGTCCAGTTATTATGTTTTATTCGCTTGCATTTGGACACACAACAGTTTCTTTAGCACAAACAGAAACAACAACATTTGCTACTGCTTCAACAAAAGCCCCTAGACGTATTCCGTTAGGATTAGAATCATTTGTGATTACTTCTCCAATAGGTCAATTATCAGGTACACCTCCTGTTACAATGCAATTTACGTCTCCTGTTGTTATTAATCCTGGAGAATTTGTTGCAATTGCAGCAAAAAATATAGGAACAGTAACTTCAGCTGGTGTTATCACATCTTTAGTTACTTTTGATGGTTATTTTGAATAAATAGTTTGTATTTTGATAGGGTCAAGTTAAAATTGACCCTATCACATGGCCGGTAAATATTATTAGATGTTAGAACAAGATTTTACCTTATACACATTATTTGATATAACCAAAACAGGCATAATAAAAACTTGTAATGCTGACTTTCCTACTTTTGTAGATGAAGCAGATCAACTTATACGTAATAAAAGTGAATGGGATAAGAGTAGAAATCAACAACGAAATTGGGAAATAATAATCCAACTGTTAGGATTTAGAGCACAGCCAATTATAAAATCTCCTCCAATGAAAATACTAAATTGTGATATTTTTAAATCAAATTTTGGCTTACAAACTGTTTGGAAGTTAGACTTTAGTTCAGAGCAACCAGGTGTATATTCACTTGACTTATTTATTAATGAATTTGATAATATTCCTATGATTACTAACTTAAATGAAACAACAAATTTTAATAAATCAACATTAACAACACATGGAATAGAAAAAAATGTTTTATTTTTAAACTAATTTTGATAAATATTTACATGAGCACCATTACAGAATTAGAAAAAACAAACCTCGAAGCACACGTTGAAATTAGTGTTGAACGAGAAGAATTAATAAACATGCAATTGCATGATATTAAGATTCAAATGATTGAAACCAATGAAGAAATTAAGCGAATTAATGCGTTAATAACTGCTATAGTTAATCATAGACAGAATCAACTAATTACATGGGGAGCAGGTATTATTTCTGTTTTGATTAGTGCTGTAGCTTTTTTAACTTACACATTATTCAAAAAATGATAAAGAAGATAAATAATAATATAGGAATATAAAATATGAACTTATCTGATCTAGAGTCGAGTAATTTGTCAAATGATTTGGCTAAAATGTTGAAGAAGCAATTTGATATAACAATGCCAATAGATGACTTGTCTCCAAGCAAGGTTGTAAAATTACATGAAAGTATTCAGAATAAGTTAGATAAATTTAGGAATACAAGTAAACTTTACTCGTCTGAACAAGATAAAAATTACATGGCATTACTAGTTATTGAACAAACATTGCGTGCAAAGTTATCAGAAGGATTAATTACAGACATAGGAAAAGGAATTTCAACAGTGACTGGTGCAATTAAGTCACATGTTCCTGGAGCAAATGTTCAATCACCTGTTCAACATGGAAGTGCAGTAGGACATGTTAAAAATGCTGCTGGTAAATTTGGACAACAAGTAAGTAGCCTAGCTCAAGCAAGTAAGTATGGTTTCGATAAGGTTGGTGATAAATCATCTATAAAAGACTTTGAAAAAGATCAAGCAGCTAAAAAAGTTAACTTATCAAAAGAAGATAGAAAACGTATACAACAATCGATAATTAATAAAGAGAAATTATCACCAGAAGATGAACAAAAATATAAATTATACCAGAAAGAAATTAATATGAAAAAACTTGACCCATCAATTCTAGAAGCAAAATATCGTAGACTTACAGAAAGTAGCATGGCAGATGCAGAAGTAATTCTTGCTGCTAAAGATTTAGTAGATAGAATTCAAGACATGGTTGAAACACTTGGAAAGATGGTAAACTCAGAGTTACCAGCCATTGGAGAATCAATCAGAGACGTAATGACATCAGAACAATCAGAAGCATATGTTAGTTCTGCAACATCAATAATTAATTCCGCACTTGAAAATATTCGTAACACAAAAGATGAGCTTGATAAATCAACACAGGTTTTAGCAGGCGAAGAAGCGGCCCCAGATTTAGAAATGGATGCTAATATGGATATGGACATGGATGATATGGACATAGAAGAACCGATTTTACCAAAGGCGAAGAAGACTACAACACCGTCAATCAGACGAAAAAGATAATGTAGTTCGCGGTGTTATAGCACCCAACTACTCTATTACTGTAAAGGAGTAACAGCAATGATATTTATTGATAACGCATCAACAAAAAGATATTATGAAATAATTGAAATGGCAAAATTATTTCCGCATTATGGATATACCGAAAAACATCATATAATACCAAGATCATTTTATAAATCAAAAAATAAAACTGGTTGGTTAGATGGTAACCCAAATGACCCAAATGATCCAGATAATCTAGTTGTATTAACTGGCCGAGAACATTTTATATGCCATCAATTATTAACACAAATGTTATCTAAAGAACACCATGGTTATTATAAAATGTTACATGCATTCTTTGGTATGTGCAGAACAAGTTCTTCTCAAAAGAGTCGATATATCCCAACTCCAGATGAATATGAAATAGCTCGCGAATTAAATGTAAAAGCGCAAAAAGCAAAACTTGGACAAAAATATAAACCAATGTCAAATGAGGGAAAGCTAATATGTCAAAAGCACACATGGGTAAACGCAGATCTGCTGAGTCTGTATTGAAACAGCAAAAAACAAGACGCGAAAATAATTTTCGATTATCTGCTGAATCTATTGCTAAACGAACGGCAACCAGAAAATTAAATGATGGTTACAAATATTCTGCTGAAGCAAGAGCTAATATGTCAAAATCTCATATGGGTAAAAAGTTAACACCAGAATCAATAGCAAAAAGAGAAGCAACCAAAAAATTAAAACGAGAGATAAAAACTAATATATTAAAATCAAAATTGGATAAATAATATTATAGGAATATAAAATGTTTATTGTAGATAAAGACATAAGTAGAAAAATTATAATTTTCCTACAAATGTGGAGCCAAAAAGCTGGAAGATCGTCTGGCGGTGGCAAATCACAAATTAATAATACCGAGATGAGCACCAAGTTATTTCTTCAAACAATATTAAAGAATATAACTGGTCTAGAATTATCATATTTTCAATTTAGCAAGTACTATGATACTGTTCCTGAGATTAAGAATCTAATTGGTAAATTAAATCAATCAGTTATACAAGTTAATCTTCCTGGTGAAGAAGATCATCAAGAAGTTGAAATGCCAGAAGAACCTGGTATAGACCATGAAGAAGAAGATATTACTGCGGAACCAATGGAACCAGAAGAACCTCTTGCAACTCCAACTCCTCCAATGCCACCAACTGAGTTAGGTCCTGAAGGTCCAAACTATAAAAGTATTGTAGCTAATATGGCTAAACGTGCAAGACAACGAAATACTAAGTGACAAATTGCTTATAACCTGCTATACTATTACTAGTGTAAATGATAATAAACAATTTTAATTATTCTAAGTTAAGTAGATCCAACGTAGATGGAAAACGATTATATTTAACTCCATCCGGAAAAAATGTTCCGTCGGTTACTACAATTCTAGATGTTACTAAGCCAAAAGCAAATAAACTGGCATTACAAAATTGGCGTAAAAGACTTGGTCCTGCTAAATCAACAGAAGTAACAACTCATGCTGCAGGTATGGGAACACGTATGCATAAATATTTGGAAGAATATTTTGAAACTGATGTGTTACGAGTACCAGGTTCCCACCCATATAGTATTCAAAGTAATAAAATGGCAAGTGTTATTATTAATGAATATATTTATCCTCATATATCTAAATGCTTTGGAACTGAAGTTTCACTTTTTTATCCAGAAATTTATGCCGGAACAACTGATGCAGTTGCAAGTTGGGATAATGAATTAGCTATTATTGATTTTAAACAAACCAATAAGAAAAAGAAAGATGAATGGGTTGAAGATTATCGATTACAACTAAGTGCATATATTTTAGCCCACGATGAAGTTTATGGAACTAAGATTGGTAAAGGTGTTATTTTAATGTGTAGTCAAAATTTTGAACCACAACATTGGGTTATAGATGGATTAGAATTAGACAGATGTAAAGAAGCATGGGCTAGGCGCGTAGAAGAGTATTTTAATCTTGATTAGAGTAGAGATAAATAACATACAAGGATAATAACATGGCAGTTACACAGATTTCAAAAATTACTGTTCGTAGAGGTAAACGTGCAAACTTACCACAATTAAGTTATGGTGAAATTGGATGGGCTGTTGATACCCGACAATTATTTATTGGCAACGGTAGTTTAACTGATGGTGCCTCAGTGGAAGGCAACACTGAAATTTTAACTGAGCTAAGTGAATTAGTTGGAATACAAAATTCTGTAACGTCGGTTGTGTTAACTGATAATACTTTTGTTGCAACATCATTTTATACTTTTAGTATAAGTTATCATCCAGCTGGGATGATTAAATACAGTATCGATCGTAATGGAGTTTACCAAGCTGGTACTATCCAATATGCATTTGATGGAACAAGTACACTAAACATAACTCACACAGGAACTCCAAGTACAACCGCTGTAGGAGTTACAATTACTGTAGCTATTGTTGGAACTACTGCAACATTTTCATATATTTCAACAAACACAGGAAATGATGCAATAATTAAAATAAAGAGAGAAGATTATTTCTAATGAACTGGTATCAGGACGTTGAATTAAGAATTACAGAATGGCGAAAGTTTAGGAATGAATTACAAAGTACAGAAGATCTAATAGATGTTCAAAAACTTTGGTATTCTGCTCCGTATAAAAAAGTATCGCCACTTTTAGATGAAAATGACAATTGGCCAACACCGTGGACAATTTTTAATAATATGAGTTATTGCGATTTAGCTAAAGCACTAGGGATGTTTTATACAATCGCATTAGCACCAAAATTATCAAAATTGCCATTACAACTAAATCTAATGCATACATTCGAGGGAGAACGTATATGTGTGGTATCGGTTGACAACGGTAAGTTTGTGTTAAATTTCAACAAAGAAAAAATTATAAATACATCGATGATTAGTGATGAGTATCAACTCACTACTAAATATGTCAAAACAGATTTTAAATTACTAAAATAATGGAGAGTATTAATGAATACGTATTTGGAGAATTTTGTCTCTGAAAGTTTACCTTCTGAGTTTGTATATGACTAATAACATTTATTATGTTTATCAATACTTAAGGACAGACAAAACGCCATATTATATTGGCAAAGGTAAAGATTATAGAGCATTTCAACCACACAATGTAGCAGTTCCAATAGATATTAATAATATTCAATTTATAGTAGAAAATGTAAATGAAGAATATGCATTTTCATTGGAAAAATATTTGATTACATTGTATGGAAGAAAAGATAATGGAACCGGTATTTTACGAAATTTAACGAATGGGGAAGAAGGTAATTCAGGGTGTGTACATTCTGAAGAGTTTAAAAAGCAGAGATCAGAATATACAACAGGTAAAAATAATCCTATGTATGGGGTACATCGATTTGGAGAAAGTGCTCCAAATTTTGGAAAAAAACATACAAACGAAACCAAGAAAAAAATATCTGAATCTAGAAAAGGACAACCTGGACCAAGACTTGGAGCTATTTTATCTGAAGAAACTAAGAAAAAGTTATCACTGGCTCGCAAAGGGAAGCCATTAACTGAAGATACAAAAAAGAAAATATCAATGAAATTATCAGGTGAAAATAATCCTATGTATGGGGTTCATTTAAGTGGAGATAAAAATCATTTTTTTGGTAAAAAACATACAGACGAAACTAAGAAAAAAATATCAGAATCTAAGAAAAGGAATAAAAAATGAATTTAGAAAAATATAAATCTGACATTTTATCATATGAATTTTTAAAACAATATGAAAATAAAACTCCACCATTTGGATTTAGTGGTTTAGGATATATTGTTTATAAACGAACATATGCAAGAAAAATAGAAGGTACAGATAGAACTGAAGAGTGGGCAGAAACTATAGCAAGATGTATAAATGCAGCACAATATCAAATCGATTCAAAATATACAATAGAAGAAGCACAAAGACTATTTGATCTGATTTTTAATCTAAAATGTAGTTTCGCAGGAAGGATGTTATGGCAACTCGGTACATCAACTGTTGATAGATTTGGAGCTAACTCTTTGTTGAACTGTTGGTTTACTACTATAAAAAAGACTGAAGATTTTTGCTTTTTATTTAACCAATTAATGTTAGGAGGTGGTGTTGGACTTTCAGTTAAGAAAGAAGATATCCACGAGTTACCTAAGATTAAAAAGAATGTAACTGTAACTCATAAGTTAACAAAAGATGCAGATTTTATTGTACCTGATTCAAGAGAAGGATGGGTCACTTTACTCAGAACTGTATTATCATCGTATTTTGATAATGGCAAGTCGTTTTCGTATTCAACAATTTTAGTTCGTGGATCAGGTGAAGCAATTTCAGGATTTGGTGGTACTGCTTCTGGTCCTAGAATTTTAATTGATGGGCTTATTAAAATTTGTTCTGTTATTTCTAATAGAGAAGGTAAAAAATTACGATCTATAGATGTCTTAGATATATGTAATATTATTGGTTCAATAGTAGTTGCAGGAAATGTCAGGAGATCCGCGGAACTTGCTATTGGTGATCCAGATGATTTTCTTTTCTTACGTGCAAAACGATGGGATTTAGGTACTATTCCAAATTGGCGTGCGATGTCTAATAACACAATTGAAGCTGATTCATATGATCAAATTTCTGAAGCAGTATGGGATGGATTTAAAGGTAATGGAGAACCATATGGGCTATTTAATTCACCATTATCTCAAAAATATGGAAGACTTGGAGAAGAAAGAAAAGATAATTGTGAGGGACTGAATCCGTGCGCTGAAATCACCTTATCAGACAAAGAATGTTGTAATTTAGGTGAATTATATCTTAATAATATTGAAACAAAAGAAGAACTAATAGAATGCTCAACTCTATTATACAAGACTCAAAAAGCTGTATGTGCTATGAATTTCCTACACGAAGAAACAAATGAAATAGTTCATAAGAACATGAGAATAGGTGTAGGAGTTACAGGTATTTGTCAGTCGCTTGAAAAAATTGAATGGTTAGACGCGGCTTATTTGAACTTAAGGAAATTTGATAAACAGTGGTCCAAACAAAATAAATGGCCTGAATCAATCAAACTAACTACCACAAAACCAAGTGGAACCTTGAGTTTATTGGCAGGATCAACACCTGGAGTTCATCCAGGTTTCTCTCGTTTTTTTATCAGACGAGTGCGTATGTCATCTGATGATAAATTAATTCAATTTTGTAAAAATTTAGGATATCCTATTGAATATGCTAAGAATTTTGATGGAACTGAAAATTATGATACTTGTATTGTATCTTTTCCATGTAATTTTAGTGAAGGAACACTTCTAACAAAAGATATGAAAGCTACTGATCAGCTTAAACTAGTAAAGAAAATTCAAACTGTTTGGGCTGATAATTCAATTTCAGTAACAGTGTATTATAAGAAAGAAGAATTACCTGAAATAAAAGAATGGCTTAAGGAAAATTATGAAACCTCAGTTAAATCAATTTCGTTTATGTTACATACTGGACATGGTTTTTTACAAGCACCATATGAAGAGATTGATGAAATGAAATATAAATTATTAATTAGTAAATTAAAAACGTCAAAGTCAGAAGTAATTGAATTTTCAGATAAAGCTTTAGAAGGGCTTGAATGCGCTGCTGGAATTTGCCCTGTGAAATGATTTATTGATTACAAAATAATTGATCCTAAGATTTGTCCGATAAAATAATTAAAAGAGGAAATATGAATTATACACCAAATGTTAGTGTAGTTTCGTTTAAGGTGATTGGCGGAGAAGAAATTGTTGCCAAATTTATTACAGAAGATGATGTTTCATTCACTATCTTTAAGCCACTTAGTATGGTAGCAAGTGAAAGAGGGTTAGCAATGACTCAAACTATGTTTAGCTCGAAGTTAGACAACGAGTTGAAGCTAAATAAGAATGCAGTTATTATGCACTCTCAATCACGAGATGAGATCGTTAATGGTTGGTACGAAGCAACTTCGGGAATTAAAACACCGAAGTCACAAATTTTAATGGGGTAACAAAAATATGCCGGGGTGGCCAAGACTTGGAGATAAAGACAGTGCGGGAGCACCAATTATAGCTGGTGTTGCTACCACTGTTTTTATAAATGGAAGACCAGCAGCTTTATTAGGAAGCAAATGTTCTCCTCACCCCGTCAATCATCCTATGTCATCATTGATAGGATGTTCTAAAACAATAATATGTCAAGGTAAACCAGCTGGAATTCAATTCGGCGTCCAAAGTTGTGGGCATATTCAAATCCAAGCAAGTACGGATGTAATTATATCATGAATACCGACACTAATCTCTTACTTTGTTTAGAAAAAATTAAAAAATCAAATGATAATGTTGAACTCAAACATCTAACTGAAGAGCTTACTGATATATTATTTAAGAAGCAGATACTTAATCAAACTCCTGATAAATAATATTGAATGTATAACAACTTTTTTAGCGGCCTACAAATCAAAGCACTTACAGGAACCTTATTTGATGAAGGGATGGCCGCACCAGAAATTTCTACGTTAAGAACTAGATATGAATCATTAGCCGCAGTATCTAATTGGAGAGATGTATTCGGATCTTTAGCTACTGTTCCACAATATGATACATTGCAAACATTCAATGGTTTAGTTAATGCACAATGGACAAGTGGTAGTAATTGGGCATCTGGAATTACTGTTAGATATCTCCGAAATGTTTATGCAACAACTGGAACATTAACTCAGCCATTAACTCCATATGCCAATTTTAATGAAGAATTTACAGCAGGTTGGTGGTCGCCACTTCCAGTAGATCCATACAGAATATTTTCAGTTGATCCTGGTCAATTATGGTATACAAAACAACTATTAGCTGTTAATAGTGGCGCATATACAGAACCTAAAGATTATAAATTCTCTGATGATTTAACAACAATCACTTTTAGTAATCCTCCACTCATTGCTGATACTATTAATATTCAATTAAGACTACGTGATGTATTTTACACTGCTGGTGATGAATTTCCATATATGTTTGGATGTATTCCAACTGTTTTTACAGATAATTTAGGAAAAGGTAATTTGATTGATATCACTTACCCAAGAACTGTATCTTTGTTTCCGCAAACAGTGGTTAGCTTTGATGGTAGCGACAATGCAATTGTAGTACCAACTCCATTTAATTGTTTAAATATTCCACACGGTTTAGAAACAGGAAAATCAGTTAAATATACTGTTAGTGCAGGAAATGTAGCTATTGGCGGAATGAGTGCTGGAACTTTATACTTTGCGGTTGCAATAGATAGTTCAACTTTACAACTTTCACTTACTAGAGAAGATGCATTACTTGATAATCCGAAAGTTATTGAAATTACTGGAACAGGTATTGGAAATAGTCATCAAATATCTTTGAGTACGTATGGAATCAGAAAGTTTAGTTCTTTGTTGTCACAAGCAGTTGGATATGCAACAGCTAATAATTTAATAATGCCAAGTGCTGCCACCGCAACATTTAGTCAATTTGGTGATGCTAATTACTTAGTAACTGGTGGCCTTAGTGCAATGGGCGGAGTTAATCAAGCTGAATTTAATGCAGTTGGTCAAGCATTTTCTCAGACTGGCTCATTAGTAGATATGGGCGCTCCAAATGCAGCATTTAGTAATAATCAAGTATTAAGTTTATTACAAAGTAAAAATGCAGAATATGTTGGAAATTCGCACTTAAAATTATTTGATCAAGTATTAAGCGACACACAAGGAACAAATATTATTTTAAATACTAATACATTAGATGCATTAAGGTCTCCTATTCCAAATGTATTTGCAGTTACTGATAGTATGATCGGTGTAACAACATTAACAAATAGTTCTCTTAATAAATTATTACCTAATTCGGGCGATAAATCTCTTAAAGATATTAATAACAATATTAATAATTTACTTACTCCCGAAGTAAACTTCCAAACACTTGGAGATCAGCTAGTTCCTTTTGATGGAGGAAAGGTATAATGACTAATTTAAATGATGTAACTCCAGGGTTAACTAATAGCACACAAATTCTAAATAAAGCAGCACCTCAGTTATTAAATAAAGGAGGTTCGCTCCTAAATACATTTGGTTCAAGTGCATTGCCTAATATACCGTCTGTAGTGAATGGTAAAGGTATATCGGGAATGATACCAACATCATTTGGTAAAATTTTACCAACAAATGTAGGAAGTTTAGCTAATGTAGACAAGACTATTGGACAACTTGGAGACAAATCATTAAGTTCATCAGATGTAAGTAGTTTAAAAAGACAATTTAACTTAACTGGACCAGTAGGAGATAATGTCTCTAAATTTAGTGACTTATCTAATCCTACTAAAATATTTTCTAGTCCAGTTGCTGGAGTTAGTTCTTCTCCAGCTACAATACTTAATTCAAATTTATCATCATTTGCAAGTAAGACAAGTCCAACACCAGGTATAGCTGCATTGCCAATGGATTTATCGTTGCCAAGTTTATTATCAAATGGATTAAGTGGGATAAAAAGTGGAGGTTGTTTGGGATGTATGTCTGGAGGATTATCTGGAGGATTAGGAGCACTTGGTGGACTTGGAGGTCTAAGCTCTATTGCTGGAGTTAGTACAATTCCATCGTTACCAGGAATGCCAGCACCTCTTGCTGGACCACTCGAGAGTGTTTCTAAATTCACACCGCCTGGTTTATCTAGTTTACCTAGCCCGCCGTCTTTATCAGGAGTACCAGGATTGCCATCTACAGGAATTTCATCTAGTTTAACATCTCTACCAGGTGCTCCATCTCTACTTAGAGTACCAAGTATTCCAGGCGTTCCGTCAAGTTTAGCAACTATACCTGGTACACAAAATTTAACTAATAGTTTATCTAAACAATTACCTGGATCAACCACAAATGTAATATCTACAATTGGAGCATCACCAAATAAAGCAATTCCATCAGCAACTTCATTGTTACCAAAAAGTGTATCTACTTTGTTGCCTAAAGGAACATCTACCTTAACTCCTTCGGTTAATTCATTGCTGGGTTCTTTCGGTAATATTTCAAAACCTGTAATAAGTACAGTAAATACCGTTTTACCAAAATTTACAAAAGGAATTAAATAAATGGCCGAATTTTTAAGTGAAGTTGGATTAGCGATGACTAAGATTAAAACTTTAGAAGGACTATCTAAAGTTTTAACATTATCTGAACCTGTAACTTCAACTGAGTTCAATCAGCTAACAGATCGTTACGGAAAAGGCCAAGGAGATAATGCTAAACTAACCGCAGGAGATTGTTTAGGTAACACCAATTACGTAACAGTTCTGAATGATGTTATATCACTTATAATGGTCTTTCAAGGTGGAGCTACTATGAATGCAGTTCAATTAAAAGTACTATCACTTAAAACTGCTATACTTGCAAATTCTTATGCGCCTTTTGGATCGTGGCACGAATTGATTATAGATTACAAAAATACAATTGACGCATTAGCTAAAACACTAAATGAAGAAACAATAGCACGTAAAAAAGATGGGCTGTGTCACCAATATAATTTATTAGCTGAATCACATAATACAAGTGCAAAGATTTATATTGATGCGCCTTTTTATCCAACAGCAATTAGTGATAAAAATCAAGCTTGTCCTGCTTTTTGTAAAGATTTACATTCAATTGGTGCCAACTCAGATAATTTTAATTCAGATATCATAATAGAGGAATGTGGGCAGCTTGAATTAACAACAGGTCAAGCTATTATAGCTGCTGAAAGAGAAGGAAAAAATATAAACATATTAAATGATATTGGTATTGTTACTGATTCATTTGCAAGTAACGGCAATGGCATTCAACCTAAAGAATCAGCACCAAAATTACCATCTGGTGGACGATGGTCACCACCAGTTGATAAATATTCTTCTTTGCCAACTGGATCATCTAGTTTCTAACATATTATGATACCTAATAACAGAAAAGAGTTTAATAAATCCTGGTTAGTAGAAATGCCTGAAGGCATTGGCAATATTGAAATATTTGATATGATCCACTATAATATTAAAGATCAGATTCGTAATGGTGCTAAAGTGAATAATGTTACAAATCAACTTAGAAAAATTGTAGGATCACAAACAGCTTATTATTGGTTTGAAAATAATGGAGAAATTATTCTTGGCGCTGAGTTCTCAATTAATTCACAAAACTATACAGTAAATGCAGTAGCTAAGTCACCAAACTGGCGTAAAAAAACACCATATGCTACCGATTTATATAAAGCAGTATTAGATGATACAAACAAAAGTATTCGTATATTCAGAGATTATCAAATGAGTAATTCTGGATTAGATATGTGGAAAAAATTATTAGATAGTGGTTGTCATATTAGTGTATATGATAGTAAAAATCCTGGAGTATCTTTTAAAGAAATACACGATACAATAGAACTTGAAAATTACTTTAAAGACGATGATACTAATTTTCGTCGTTACCAATATGTATTAAGTGAAGGACAGGTTCATTTAGATGTAATTGGATTCTTTAATACCAGACGAATGAGAGAATTAAGTGGTATAAGTTTAATCTAACGTTCGTATTTAAGTCCCAATTTGGATTTAATATGCATATTTTAAACCTTTGAGTATCAAATAAGTTAACTGTTCAGGATCAACATAAGTAGATCTAGAAATTTTAGTAAATGAATTTATTTCAACGCCTTCAAAATTTACACCACATAGATATGTTCCATATAAAATTGCTCCATTTAATGAAGCGCCAGATAGATTAACATTACCTAAATCAGCGAGACTTAAATCAACACCTGTTAAATTAGCACCACTTAAATTAGAATTCGATAAATTTGCATTTCTTAGAGAAGAATAGCTTAAATTGCATCCACGTAAATCTAAATCATTTAATTTATACACCAAGATAAATCTGAGTTACAAAGAGTTTCATCGTTGATTGTATATAATAATACTCCTCTAATAGATGTAATAAACATTATTGTCTTGTTAAAAGTTCAGTGAATCTAATTAATTTGAAATCATCATCAAACAATGTTCCATCACACTGTAAACCATTATGCGTTCCGCTCCCATTTCCAAGATTAATTCCAGTATTTTTAAACATATTAAAACAACTAATACGGTGTTCACCTGAGTGTGTTAATTTTAGTCGGATGTACCAACCCGGATAATTTCGAGGAACATCTTTTTTATATCCACCCCAATTAGTTTCTTTACCAATTGGTGCACTATGAGAATTAGAAACTTCGTCGGACCAAGTAAAGCTATAGAAATCAACTGAAATCGCACTCGGAAATTTTGAAGTGTCAATTTCTTTGTCTTTTTTAAAAGATTCATGATACCAGCCATTTGCTAAAAAATAATTCCAATGTTCAATTATAAATTCAACTAATTCAACTCTTGATGCAACAGTATTTCGCATTTTCTCGAAAACTGGTTTAACTACCATTGGGATTTCATCACATGTTAAAATCATAATTAGTCTTTTTCTCTTTTTGATTTACGTCCTATGTGGTAATATCCGCACCAAGGGCAAGTGTAAATATTATAAGTTCGTCCAGGACGAATACACTCTAACGAATACGCTTGTTTTGTAGCAACCAATTGACTCACATATTTCAATTTGGTCAGACATTGATAAAATTCAGTAAGCCGATTTTTGTACAAATCAACATCTTTTCTATCAACTGGCATAATTTTACCTACTGCTCGTATTTTTCAAGCCACCGGATACCATAAGTTTCTGCATCATTCTTTTCAATCCAATCTTCAAGTGCAGCTTCATCTTCGAACTTCTTTGTCCATCTAAGACAATTCATGCCCTTAATGCCGTATGCTTCAATAGTATTTTTGCGTTTCATTTCGAGTCCATCCAATTTCCAAATTTTTCTAGAATTTTTTCGAACCCACCAGTAATCAATACCACTCCAGCACAGAATGCCAAAAAATACACAAGCGAAAGAAAGTCAGCTAACATTTTAAATCTCCTTTTCTAGTACTCTTTAAGTATAGCAAACATAAAAATCATTGTCAACGCCTATTCTAAGTCGTTTGTTTTCAGTGCTTAATTCAACACAAAACGTCGTATAACGCAGTTTTTAACTGGAGTTGGGGCTCTTATACCAGATATGCCCTAAGAATTGCTTAAATGACGTTTTATTTTGGTTGACTTCTTCTCAACCAAACTGCTATACTTAAATTATGCTTATTGAAGTTAAAACTGGTGTGTATGCATCTTTTGAATATGAAAACCAAGTTATTTTTTATCTTGGCAATCCCGCAGGCCCAGAATATGAACGTGGGTATGATGGGTTTGATAAAATTATTGGTACATGGAATCCAGTGAATAAGACGGTGACTGTATACTTCAAAGTTGGCAGTATCGACTCAGAAACAATTGAAAATATCCCGACTTTTTTGGATGCAGTCCCGTTTATGATTTGACATTTGATTATCAAAACTGCTATACTTAAAGAGTACTAGAAAAGGAGATTTAAAATGGGCGATTGGCGTTATAGGCAATGGTTGGTTTCTTATACTATTCCAGGACAATGTTTACAAAAGATGGTTGTGACAGCTGATGGCGTTAATACTGCAAGAGAGCTTGTCAAGGCAATGTTTGGTGGTAAGGTTATCATTGGATATATTGAGGAAGTTAGGAATTGACATTTTGAATTCAAACTGCTATACTTAAAGAGTAGAGAAATAAACAGGAGATTTAAAATGTTTTTAGTTGGTGACAAAATGAATTACCGTTTTATTGGCTGGTGTCATGATCCAAAAGAAAATCACGATAAAGTATGGGCGGTGATTATTATCAACAATAAGTATGGCGATTGTAAAGTTGCAACCATTTGGGGACGACGTGGCAAAACATTACAATCAAAAATTATTGAAACTACGTCTTGGGATCTTGATACTTTAGTTAGATCAAAACAAAAGAAAGGCTACGAAAGTTATTCTAAAAGTCAACTAGATAATGTGTATCCAAATTTCGAACAGGATTTGGAAATGACAACTAGTTGGGCAATGTTGAAATCATAATATGAAATACAAAATAGTAGTTTCATGTTATCGATATGTATTAGAACAGATGGTAAATGACCATATTAAAGAAGGTTGGATTCCAACTGGCGGAGTCTATATTGAAGAATGCTCTACATCAGGTAGATATGGTCAAGCAATGATAAATATGCTGCATAATCAAAATGAAAATTTGTAATATATTAATTAGACATTCTAAAAAACGATCAAACTTTTGGGCAATAGTTGATTGCTCGGGTAACGATTATGGTTATAAAAGATATGTTTATGTTTGGGGGAGAGTTGGTCACGCCAGTAGACATTTAGTGAAATTGAGTGACCTACTTTATAATAGAAAACTTCGTAGGGCCAAATATAATCATAATTATGATGATTTAAGTCCTAGCAATTCAACTTATAATACAATAGTTGATGATATCGGAAAGTATATAACTATTAAAACATTAGAAGGAAAAATTAAATCTAAATGATGAAACCATGGGAAGTAATTGAACAGTTGGACGCTACGCCATCGCGTACAAATAAAGAAGCAATTTTATTGAGTGAAGCCAAAGCTAACAATGATGAATTATTTGCTGGATTTATGCTGGCATACAATTCTTTTTTAACATTTGGATTAAAGCAAATTCCAGAAGCTACAGTTGATGGTCCGGGTATTGATTGGTTTGATTTTTTGAATCTAACTGACCAACTTATTGATCGAAAATTAACTGGAAATGCTGCAAGAGATGCAGTAGAAGTATTGATGAAGAAGTCAACTGTCAGGGCTTGGAACAAGTGGTTTCGTCCAATTCTAATCCGTGATATGCGTTGCAGTACATCAGATTCTACAGTTAATAAGGTTGCTAAGAAATCCAATAAGCCCGAATATGCTATTCCACTATTTGAAGTTCAATTAGCATTTGATGGCGCAAATCACGCAGAAAAGATTGTTGGAAAGAAGATTATTCAATCTAAGCTTGATGGTGTTCGTCTTATCACTATTGTGTATCCAACTGGTGTTGTTGAACAGTTTACCAGGAACGGAAAAGTGATGGATAATTTTCCACATATCAGAGATCAATTTGCTTCAGTAGCAGATAAAATTGAGGAACCTTGGGTATTTGATGGTGAAATTATGTCTTCATCATTCCAAGATTTGATGAAGCAAACCCAACGTAAATCAAATATTCAAACAAAAGATTCAATTTTGAATTTGTTTGATTGTTTAAGTTTGGTAGATTTTAAGAAAGGCATTTGCACAGATTCGCAAGTAGCAAGAGCAGCATGTTTGGATTATTGGTACAATGAATGTAAAGATAAACTGCCAAATGTTAATGTATTGGGATATGAGATTGTCGACCTTAATACTGACATTGGTCAAAAGCGATTTAACGAAATTAATAATTTGGCTATTGCTGCTGGGTTTGAAGGAATTCTAATTAAGGATCCCAATGCACCATATGAATGCAAACGATCTGTTGCTTGGCTTAAACGAAAGCCGTTTATTACAGTAGATTTGACTGTAGTTGGTATTGAGGAAGGTACTGGTAAGTACGAAAAGATGATGGGTGCATTAGTTTGTGAAGGTACCGATCAAAGACGTCTAATCCAAGTAAATGTTGGTAGCGGTTTTACTGACGAAGAACGAGATATTATTTGGAATAATCAAAGTAATGTGTTAAATCAAATTGTAGAAATAAAAGCAGACGTAATAACAAAAAATCAAAATGGAACTTATAGTTTGCGCTTTCCACGATTTGAACGTTGGCGCGGTTTTGAGCCAGGAGAAAAGATGTGAGCGTTAAAGATGGTCCATGGGATGCAAAGTTTACAGCGTCCTTGCTATTAAGTAATTTTGCTGAACAATTTACTCCAGAAATTAAACATTATACAATCGAACAAGGTAATTTGATACATTTCTATGCAGATAAAATTGCAAAAGAATTGTGCGAAACACCTGGTAAGTATAAGTATACAGAAAGAAAATAGTATGTTTGAACAATTAATACAGGAAGGATATTATATCATGGAAGTACCAAAGTTAGCACAAGAAGTTTTTAATGTATTTGGAGTAGGAGAAAATTCCAATGGTCCATTGGAAGCTGTCCGACTAGAGATTATTGGCCGTAACTGGCTTAATTTTTGGGCATTGTCTCAAGAAGAGTACGAATTCATTAAGTTTCATAATAATTATGTAAATCAGTTCTAAAAAGATATTTGCGATCCTCAGTGTGATTTCAAACTATTGATAAATAATAGTAAAGAGGATCGCGAATGTCTTATATACTCAATAAAACAGATGGTGAAGTTTTAATAACTTTAGCGGATGGTACGATAGATACTTCTACATCATTATCATTGATTGGTAGAAATGTTTCATCTTATGGCGAACGACAAAATGAAAATTTCATAAAATTACTAGAAAATTTTGCTAATTCGGCAGTGCCGCCAGGAGCAGATTATCTATCTGGACAAGTATGGTACGATACTACACTTGGAATAAAGCAATTAAAAGTTTATAACGGATCCAAGTGGCTAGGCATTGGATCAATCACAAAAGCTGCACCAGAACCTACCTTACCTATTCGCCCATTGGATCCAAATTCTGCATATTATGATAATGGTGATATGTGGTATAATACAACTACTAGACAATTATATATAAATGATAATTTTATATGGAAATTGATCGGACCATTAGCTCCAGTAGGAATAAATGGCGTTGAAATTATTGCTGAAGTAATAACTGATATCTTTGCTGTTGATCACGTTGTGTTAAGCTTTTATATTAATACCAGTAGATTAGCAATGTTTAGTCCAGATGAAGTATTTACTCCAGCAGCACCAGGACAATCTGGTTATGCAACTATTAGTAGTGGATTAAATTTTAATACTAATTTTGGTAATATAACCATAAGTGGATTAGCAAGTCTTGGTGTTCTAGGTACAGTAACAGCAGGCAATTTATCTACAAGTGGAACATTACTTGTTACAGGTAACGCAACAGTTGGTAATATTTCTTCTGGCGCTGGTTCATTTAGTGGTGCAATAACTGGCTCAACTACAATTAATATTACTGGAAATGCAACTGTTGGAAATTTAACATCTAATGCTAAAATAACTTCTTCAACCCTAATTGTTACAGGAAATGCAACTGTTGGTAATATTTCAACTGGAATTGGTCTCTTTTCTGGAGCAATAACTGGGTCAACAACAATTAATATTAGTGGAGTTGCAACTGTTGGAAGTTTAGTTTCAGGTGCAGCAGCATTTGGTGGTGCAATAACTGGCGCAACAACACTTGGAATTACAGGAAACGCAACTGTTGGAAATTTAACTGCTTCATCAATAGTTGGATCAATAATAACAGCAACCCAACCACAAATAACAACAGTTGGAACGTTAAATGGATTAAATGTAACGGGCGGAATAGTTGCAAGTCAATCAATTAGATCAACAACATTAGTAACAAATACAGCAGGTGGCACAGTATCATTAAGTGCAACCACAACAAATCATCAATTAAATATTACTGGTGCTGTTTCTTTATTGACAATCACAGATTTAACTAATCCTGGTCAAACTATGAGAATTATGTTAATTGGTACAGAGAATGGTGTAACATTTGATTCTTCAAATAATATATATTGGCCAAATAATGCAGTTCCAAATTTTACTAACGGAAGTAGAGGAATAACAATTGTGACATTAACTAAACCATCGTCTTCAGGATATCCTATAACTGGTGCACGTACTTCTAATGATATTCTTCTAGCAACTTATGTGAGCTATTAATTATGCCAAATCAAGGTGATACTATTGAAATTCAATGTTGCAGTGGAGATTCACTGATATTAATATATGCTTATGGTCCTTTTAACGATTTTTTACAAGAGGGATCATACTCTGGAGTTACCGCTCCATACAGGAGTGGATATTACGGGTATGGTTGGATTATAGCTAGCGGGTCTTGTCCTGAAGGTGACACTGGAGAAAATTGTAATGCTGGTCCAACTGCACCAACAATAAGTATTTTTCCTAGTCAATTATATTTTGACGCATATCGAACAGGTATAATCCATGTTATACAATCTCCAACAAATTATGATTGGACTGGTACAGTTTCAGGCGGTGCTCCTTGGCTACATATTGCACAAAAATATCATGATCCAAATCCAAATAATGTCAATGCAGATTATGTATATTTAAGTGTAGATATTAATACAACGCAATCTATTAGAACTGCAACAATTTCTGTTGGAGATAATATATGTACAATTACACAAGCTGCCGCTCCTCCTCCACCAGCCCTTTCAGTAACATTAAATATAAATTCAGATCTAGCTGGTGCTGAAGTTTCGTTGTCTGGTGATGTTTTAGTAACTCCAGACACAGGTTTAGCTAGTTGGGATGTACAAGTTGTTTGCGATAATACTAGTTGGGTATCTTATACTATTGTAGGAAATACATTTACTTGGCACGTACAACCTAATACAGATACTTCTTCTAGAAACGTATCATTTTATATCGGAAATAATGCTCAATATGCAAATGGAGGAACTAAAACATTTGTCTTAGAACAAGCAGGTTTGATAACTGACCCTAATATCGGTGATACTTTAACAATACCATGTTGCGATCTTGTTAACGATTTAATTGTAACTTGGGCTTATGATACAACTCCTAAATTAAAAATTGGAGATAATCCAGTAATACATCATAATCCAATTTATAGTTACAACGGTTTATCTACAGGTTGGTCAATTACTACGCCTTGTCCTGTTATAGGTGATATTGGTAATTGCGATCAAAACAATCCAAATTACAATACTGTAACCGCATTAAATGCGACAAGTTTGTCATTTGAAGCAGCAGGAAGAAACAATTTTCCAATACTTGTTAGCACATTTCCTCAGACTTACTCAGACTGGAAAATAGTTTATACTGAAACTTGGCTAAGATTTAGTAATAAAGAAGTTGTAGTAAATGGATATCAAATATTTCTTACTGTTGATGCTAATACTACATACTATCCTAGATCAGCTATGGTTCAAATTGGTGAACAAACATTAACAATATCTCAAGTTGGACAAATTAAACCTCCTACACCTAATGTAACTGTGAGTCCTCAAATAGGTAATATTCCAGCATATGGTGGAACCATAAGTTTAAGTATTACTCCAACTGTAGTTGGTCATTCGTGGTATATAGACGTAATAGATAAAGATTGGTTCTCTGTAAGTCCAAAGAATGGCCTTGGAAATACAACTGAAACAGTTACTATAACTGTTCTCCCAAGTGATGGAAATCCAAGAAGAGGAGAAATATTAATCAACACTCCCTTTGTTGATGAATATGGTAGAAACGTTTACAACCAAGTTGATTTCAAAGTATATCAGGAAGAAGGCGCTGCATCTCCAACTACAATGCCTCACAATGATGGTGATATATTAACTATTCCTTGTTGTCAAGCTGGTTACAATATGACTTTTGTATGGAGACAAGGTCCTTGGCAAATGTTACCAGGCGGGCAACTTATAAATACAAATGGTTATTTACAAATAAATGATCCTGTATATCAAGTAACAGATGCATTGTTAGCAGGTTCATATCCTACAGTGGGACCATTTGATGGTCCTTGGTTAACAAACAACAGCCCTGGTGCAATAAATTTTCATCAAACTACTCAAACAGTTCCTAGTACTTCTTCAACAGTTGGTGAACGTGTGCAAGTATGGCAAATGGTAAGTGGCGTCCTTACATTAGTTACAACTACATTAGCTGTCCCTCCAGTAGCACCTGAAGGTGGATCAGATCCTATGGGATCTTGTTGGGGATGGTTTTTACAAAATGAATGCCCAGTTGGTTCTGATAAAGGATTAGACTGTGGTGGAATCCCAACCACAGATTTCAATTTTATGCCAGTTACATTTATCAATGATAGAACTGGCCCACCAACTTATGCTGAATCTGGAGGAGTATTATACACTTTAGTTGGAACAAAAACTCTTGTAAAATCGTTAACAGCATATGTATTAAATGGTAATTCACAACTAGTACCTAGACCAGCTACACAAATTGATTTGGGTAGCTCGGCACCAACATTTTTCTCACATGTACTTGTTAAACCAAAATTTGTTACTAAACAAAACGTGTTATATATTGAATGGACAATAATTAATAAAACATATATTCCATACATAGAATGGTATAATATGCCAGCACCAATAACTGTTCATATTCCTTATAATACTGATACTCTTATTGATTTATCGAGCCAAGTACTTGATACAGGTAATCCAGATTCGTCAAGCGATACATATTTTTCAGTATATAATGGCGGAACATTTTTACAACATGGACATTTTATATCTTGGAATGGATTAGGTGGGGTATATAGACCAGACAATGGTTATACAGGATTAGATAATTTCTGGTATTATTGGAAAGTAAATGCTGACAAGGTTGGGGCCGTAAATATTATCATTGATCCCCCAACAGTGACAGATTTACAAGCAGCTACTTATACAGCAACTATTCCTTATCCAGATCTTTCTGTTTCAATTGATTTATTAACTTTAGTTAGTGCGTCAGTTCAAGGACAGCGAGTATCGAATCGAACTGGTAGTTTTAGTATAGCTGATATTAATAATATTTCATCAGCAACAGCAACTTTAGTTGGTTCGGTTTTAACATATACTCTTACAGGTCCAAGAAATAGTTATACAACAGCGTTGAGTGATGTTGTTAGATATACTTTCGTAGATACTAGTAATGCATTAACTCCCGCGTCTAATAATATAACTATTTTAGTTGCACCATATATTCCACCACCACCAACTCCAACTATTAATTCTTTTACAGCAACACCACAGAATGTTTGTACTGGTGCAACCACTACTTTATCTTGGTCAACTGTTGATGCTACTCAATGTAGTATAGATGGTCTAGCGGCGATTGCAACTCAAGGTTCTATTTCAACAGTTGGTCCAATTTCAGTTCCAACAACTTATACATTACATGCTTATAATCAATATGGATCTACTACAGCAACAGTTGTAGTAACACCAAATATATCAAACCCGGTTGCCACAGACTTAACAGTTACAACAAATTTTTGGGATGGTATATCTTCTCCTAGACCAATAGCACATATTTTTCCAATCTATACTGGAAGTGTTACTGGAGCTTCAATTGTAACTCCTCCAACAAAAGGTTATTTAGTTGGTACTTTAAATATAGATTCACCAATTGCATATTATGTTAATAGTTATGCAACTGGAACTGATACATTTACATATAAAGTTTCTGGTCCGTGTGGAGATAGCGCACCAGCTAATATTACTGTAACGATTACTCCAGGAACAGTTCCAATTATAAGTGCAGGCAATATAACATGTAATTATGGTACTATTGGATCAGTAGGTGGAACAGTTTCAGCAGCGATTGCAAGTTCAGTATATATAAGTTCTTTCCCAACTCATGGTGCTGTTACCTTTGATAATACTGGTTTACCATCAAACACATTTATTGTAAATTATACACCATATTTTGGTTTTATTGGGAATGATACATTTTCTATAGTTGCAGCAGGAATAGCAGGTGAAAGTAATATAGTAATTATTCCAGTAACTGTAATAGCACCTCCTTGCTCAGTACCTATTAGTACAAGTACTTCAACTCCATATAATACACCAGTACCTATTGTGTTCACCTACACAGGTTATGCAAGTGGAGTTGAAATTGTAAGTGGACCAGCAGCATTTCAAGGAGTATTAACTGGACCAGTAGTAGGCAATTTATACTTATGGAACTTTACTCCAGCTGCAAGTGGTTATTCAGGTGTAGTTGGTATTTCTTTTAGAACATATAATGCAGATCATTCAATGCTATGCAGTTCAGTTGGAACTGTATCAGTTACAGTTGGTGCAGCACCTGTTATTAGTAGACCAACTCATGTATTATTTGATTCAGCTGCTGGTCAAGGATCTGCAGTTACATATCAAACTGAATCTTGGACAATGACAGGTAATTATGGAAGTTACGTTGGTGATTACACAGTAAAAGTAGAATGTTTAAATGATAGTTATACCGGTGGAAATATTGATGCGTTAACTGCGGCACACGTAATTGGTATTAGACGAACTAGAGGAATAGTAGTTTCTAATTCTTCAGGTAATACGCTAACAGATGTACAAGATGGTGATATTATTGAAGTAAGAGTTATAACTGCAACACAAATAGCAAATATAAATAGAACACTTAATTTTAAAGTTTCGGTTTCAGGACGAACAGATACCTATATTGGAATGGATCCTTTATATCTAGGATACAGTGATTTTTCAAATTTCAATATTATTACAAATTCAGGTGACATTGTACCAGATGCATTTGACTTCTTTGATCAATCCAATTTAGAAATTAGCACAGCATTAAACACAAATACAGTAACAATTACTGGTGTTGATGTTAACTTATATGTACCAATTAGAGTTACACCAAGTGCAAATATTATTGTAAATGATGTACAGTTTGGTGATAGTACAACTGTTCAAAAATTTGATGTAGTAAAGATTAGAGCACTAACAAGTGGTTCTTATAATACAGATATAGTGTATACTGTATTGATGGGAACAACTACTCCTGGTGGAAACGCGTCAGCGGTTGTTGATACTTTTACTTATTCAACAAGACCACCACATGGAACTTGTATTAAAGATATGGATTTTGGTATAAAAACAGGTTTGGAATTAAATACAAACACTTTAACAAATTCAGTTACTTGGATTAGTCCAGATTTGCCTAGTCTAGGTTTTAGTGTAAATAATGGCGCAAGTATTTGGATAAATGGTTCAAATCTAGGTGTTAGTAGTGCAACAGTAAACAGTGGTGCAACTATAGCATTTGAAGGATTAACTTCTCCAGTATATAATACACCAGTTAAATATACAGTTTCAGTAAGTCCTAATAATTTAACTTGTGGTGTTAATCCAGTTACTGGTAATAGTAGAACTGGTGAGTTTGTTTTTGTTACAAGACCAAAAAGAACAACTGTAACATTAGGTGTATTCACAGATATTATTAATCAGCAACTTTCAACAACAGTTACAAGTAACACAATTACTATTGATGGAAATATTGATGGAACAACTGCTATCACTTTAACAGGTGGTGGACAACTTAGTATAAACGGAAATTTGAGCGGAACTAGTAATGTAGTAAATAATAATGATGAAGTTGCAATTGTAGCAACTACAAATATTGATTATTATACAACCAATACATATTCGGTACATTGTGGTGCAATAACATCGAACTGGAATGTACGAACTAAGAGCAACGACGATTTATTATTACTTTCAGTGGACTAAATGGAAACTTTGCTTTTATTAACATTAGTTGCAATTTTTTGTTGGCATTATCTTACAAATCCGATACGTTTTGAATTTAAGGAGTTATGAATGTTAGACTATTCTGCTTTGCTAATTGCATTATTGATTAGTACAGTAAGTGCCTATTATAGTATTAGTGGATTAATGGCCATATTTTCGACCGCTCAAATACCTATTATTATTATGGGTGGTGCGTTAGAATTAGGTAAAGTTATTACCACAATGTGGGTTAGAAAAAATTGGAGTATTCTTGGTTATGCTAGTAAAAGTTATCTTGTAGCATGTATCATAATATTAATGCTTGTCACAAGTTTAGGTACTTTTGGATTTTTGTCAAAGAGCCATTTGGATCAAGGTGTACCATCAGCTGATGCACAAGATCAAGTTTCTTTATTTGATGAAAAAATTAAAAATGAAAGAGAAACAATAACATTAAATCGTAACTTGATGGCACAAATGGATAATGCAGTAACAGAAATATTAGGTAGAAGCAAAGATCAAAATGGAGCAGAACGCGCAACAGTAATTAGACGAACTCAAAGTAATGATAGAACGAGATTACAAAAAGAAAATGATTTATCTCAGCAGAAGATTCAACAGTTGCAAGCTGATAGAGCTCCAATTGCATCTAAGGTAAGAAAAATTGAAGCTGAAGTTGGTCCTATAAAATATGTAGCTGCAATGATTTATGGTGATAATCCGAGCATTGATTTGTTAGAGCGAGCAGTTAGGTGGATTATCATTATTATTATAATTGTATTTGATCCACTTGCATTAACTTTATTATTAGCTGTGAGCAAAAAAATTGAGCTTTCAAAAATTCAAAAAGAAGATACTGTCCAAACAGAAGTAATCAAAGAAGTTCTGGTAGAAGTAATCAAAGAAGTGGAAGTAATTAAAGAAGTAGCAGGTCCAGAACGAATTGTAGAAGTAATCAAAGAAGTGGAAGTAATTAAAGAAGTAGTAGGTCCAGAACGAATTGTAGAAGTAATTAAAGAAGTGGAAGTGGTAGGTCCAGAACGAATTGTAGAAGTAATTAAAGAAGTGGAAGTGGTAGGTCCAGAACGAATTGTAGAAGTAATCAAAGAAGTGGAAGTGGTAGGTCCAGAACGAATTGTAGAAGTAATCAAAGAAGTTTCAGCAGAAGTAAGTCAAGAAGAAAATCCGTTGTTAGTTAAATTGCGTGAATTAGCAGGTCATGTAGATTTGTTAGATACTGAAAGTTCTTACAATTCTAAATTTGGAACTGCATTTCCTAGAAATCCTAGACGTGGAGATACATTTTTAAGAGTAGACACAGACCCAAATACATTATATAGATTCAATGGTCAATCTTGGTTTTCAGTTGCTGATTTGAATGCTACTAGATTATTACAATTGATTTTGTCGGGTGATTTAACATTAGAAGATTTAACCCCAGTTCAAGTTCAAATGGTTAAAAGTATCATGAAAAAATAAAATATTGTGCGAAGATAGTAGCTAAAGGTAAATATATGTAATGCGGAAAGAAACAACAATGCCTAATAAATGCAGCTTTTGCAATAAAACTCGCGAAGAAGCTACCAAGTTGATCATTAGCGGTGCTACCGCAGCAATTTGCGATGAGTGCGTTGAATTGTGCTCAAATTTATTAATAAATCAGCAAAATGTAAATATTAAAAAAGACAAAAAACTTGCAAAACACACTAACCCAATTAGAATAAAACAGTATCTGGACCAATTTGTTATTGGTCAAGAAGATGCTAAGATTGCAATTAGTGTTGGGGTTGCAAATCATTATAAGAGATTATTTTATACAAGTGCAATTGCAATTGAGAAAAGTAATATATTATTACATGGACCAACAGGAACAGGGAAAACGCTATTAGCCAAAACAATTGCAGATTTCTTAGATGTTCCTTTTATTATTGCTAATGCAACTGGACTTACCGAAGCTGGATATGTTGGCGATGATGTTGAAAGTATTCTAAGTAGATTATTATTAGCAGCAGATGGTGATATCGAAAAAGCACAACACGGCATTATCTTTTTAGATGAAATTGATAAAATTGGTAAAAAAAACGACGGATCAACTGCTAACAGAGACATAACTGGAGAAGGTGTACAACAAGCATTATTGAAAATAATTGAGGGCGCTGTTATTTCAGTACCAACAGATGGCGGCAAAAAACATGCTGGTTCATCTGTTGTCGATATTGACACAACAGGAATATTATTTATTGCTAGTGGTTCATTTGTTGGTTTATCAGATGTTATAACAAGACGCAATAAAGAAAACTCAATTGGTTTTGGATCTACAAAAGTAAATAAAGTCCAGTCTTCAACAGCATCAGTAGACGATTTAATTAAGTTTGGTATGATTCCAGAATTTATGGGTAGGTTCCCAGTTATTGTTTATACTAATGTGTTAACAACACCCGAATTGATAAAAGTATTAACTAGTACTAAAAATAACTTAATTAGTCAATATAAATTTTATTTTACAATTGATGGAATTGAAATTTGCTTTACACAAGAAGCATTAGAAAGTATTGCTGGAAAAGCAAGCATATTGAAAACAGGCGCAAGGGCACTAAAAAATATTTTAGAAAATAGTTTGATGCCACATTTATTTGCATTACCAAAATATAAAGAACAAAAAGTAGTGGAAATTACATTTACCGCAGGTGTTTTCAACACAAATGCATCACCAGAATTTTCATATAAATCAAAAGCTAAACAAGTTTTAACAGCAGGTTAATTTTCAAAGGTAAGGTACTAAATCAAAATGAAAGAAAGAGATGGAATTGTTGTTGATGTTCTAAATGGAGATCTAGAGCGTGCATTAAAGAAGCTCAAGAAAAAAGTCAATAACGAAGGGATTATGCAGATCCTTAAAGATAAAGAAGGTTTTATTAAACCAAGCGAAATGAAACGACGTGATAGAGCAAGATCTATTAGCAAGGCTAAGAAACAAGCCAGACTAGATAATTCAGATTTTTACACTCAAGAATATACAGAAAAAACAAAAAATTAATTTTACCAAAAAGTTAAAATTTTATATTAAATTGTGTTATAATAAATACAGTAAGGTGCTCATTATGAGGCCTTACAATTAAATACTTGCTTAAGGAGAAGTTATTTATGAAAAATACATTTACATATACTACGTTTCCAAATTTTGGAAAATATTTTATTGGGTTTGATCGAATATTTGATTCAGCTAACCAATGGACAAATATTCCACAGACTGGATATCCTCCATATAACGTAATCCAAACTACAGATGACAAATTTCAAATTGAATTATCTGTGGCTGGATTCAATGAAGATGAATTGACCATTTCTCTTGATAACAGAATTTTAATTATTTCTGGAAATCAAGAGCAAAAAGATGAAAATATTCAATATGTACATCGTGGGTTAAGTCATCGAAAATTCCAACGTGAATTTCAACTTGAAGAACATATTGAAGTAAAATCAGCAGCAGTAAAAAATGGAATTTTGAGAGTTGATTTAGAGAGGATTATTCCTGAAGAATTAAAGCCTCGTAGTATTGCAATTACATTTACAAAGTAGTATAATTAGTTAAGGGGATAACTTCCCCCTTTAACAACAATAAAATATGACTGATACAATTGAAAAAACCAAAATTATTAATAATACAGATCTTTCAGAACCATCACAATATAAAGTTATTTATATCAATGATGAAATAACCACTTTCGAGTTTGTTATTTCATCATTAATGGAAATCTTTAACTATAACGAAGAAACAAGTTATTCTATTGCTAAAAAAGTTCATGATGATGGTAGTGGAGTTGTTGCAGTCATGCCATATGAACTTGCTGAACAGAAAGTTCTAGAAGCAACCATTTTAGCAAGAGTATATGGATTTCCATTGGTTGTCAAAATAGAAGCTGAAAATTAATCCTTTGTTATACTACCTGGTAAATAGTTATAAAGGAAATAAATAATGTTTAAAAAAATTTTTAATTATTTCAGGCCTGTTCCTGAATCTATTCCATATATAAATGTCTTATTGGTATATAAGAATATGTCACCAGTAAGAGATTCTTGTTCACATGTTGGATTAGGTGTGACTGCAATGAATCTTTGTAAAAATCTACTAAATTCTGGTATTCAAGTAGAAGTAAAGTCTGTATTCGACGGCTACGAATTAAGAGATAAATTTTTACCTAATTCAGAATATACTCATGTAGTTATGTTAGCACCTTGGGTAGATACACCTTTCTTACAAGGGTTATTAAGAAAATTTCCTTTAATTTCTTTTTCAGTTGTATATCATAGTAATGTAGGATTTCTTCAAGCAGATAGATATGCTGTAAAGTTAATTAGAGAACAAATAGAATTAGAATTATCTAATCATAATTTCCATGTTGCATGTAATTCTTTAAGATTAACCAATGCAATCATTGATACCTTCAGAAGACCTGCGGTATGCTTACCTAATATGTATTTTTTAGAAAAAGAACCAACATATCCACGAGTAATTCAATATGGTGACACACTGAAAATTGGTGTATTTGGTGCTATGCGGCCACAAAAGAATATGCTATCTGCAGTTTGGGCAGGTATTCAAATGTCAACAATGCTGAATGCTGAATGTGAAATTTCTATTAATGCAGGTAGAGTAGAAGGTGGCGAATCTGTTCTGGGTGCAATAAATGAATTAGTGAAAGATGTAGATAAAGTAACTTTGAAAAATATTGGGTGGGTAACATGGCCTAGATTTCGAGAGATTGTAAAACATCAACACTTATTAATTTCTCCTTCATATACAGAAAGTTTTTGTAATGTTACTGCTGATGGTATTGCGGAAGGAGTTCCAAGTGTTGTTACTCAAGCAATGCCATGGGCACCAAAAGAATGGAAAGCAGATCCAGATAGTGTAGAAAGTATTGTTAGAGTTGGTTTTGATGTTATGTTGAACAATAAGATACGTCGAAAAGGATATCAAAAATTAGTAGATCACAATATATTTGCTATTAAACAATGGAAAGAATATTTGATTAATACTGGAGTACACAAAAATAAAGATCATGATGGAAGAGACAAATATTAAAAAAGAAAAAACTTTTATTGCTACAATTTATGTTGGGCTCCAAAAAGGATACGCTGGTTCTTGGTGCTCAAAAGATACCGCGGTGCGAATAATTCAAGCTTATGTAAATGAAGTTGGTTTATGTGTTACCGTTAAGGATACCACGTTTATATACAGTCTTGGTGGAGAAGATGGTTTAGAAATCGGACTAACTAATTATCCAAGATTTCCGTCATCTCCAGAAAAAATTGTAAATCTTTCCTTAGAGTTGGCAGATTTGCTAATGAAAGAATTGTGCCAAAATCGAGTAACAGTTGTTACAACAGATACAACTTATATGTTAACTAATCATATTCAATACGATTAATAGTTGACATAATAGAACAAGTTTAGTATAATTAAATAGTAAGTAAAAGAGGAAATAATAATATGCTTGATGTAAAGAACTACAATGTTACAACAGAATCAGATGTAGAAGTTACTGAACTATGGGCTGGTGAGACCTTTTTAGGAATGCTAGAAAATGTAGACGGCGAGGAAGTTGAAGGGCTGTTTCTAGTATTAGGAGATACTGTAGTATGTCTCGAATCTGTAGAGTCTGAATTTCCTTCCCGTGCTGATATGGAAGGCGTCCGGATTGTAAATTACAAGGACTGTAAGGCAGTAGTTACAGTTAGCAACATTAGCTAATTATATTATAATTAGTTTATTAGATGGGTAATACATTGCTCCACGACAATGTATTACCTATTTTGATTTAAGGAGTATACAATGAACATTTATACTATTCCTGGCGCAAAAGTTATTTTCTCATATCCTACAAATGGTTATGATGGAGACAATCTTATAGGAAGACAATATTTAACAGTTGGGTACGAATATACTGTTCAAAGAGTGAGCATCGGAAGATCATCTTCTAGAGTATATTTGAAAGAAGTTCCTGACATTGGGTTTAATACATGTATGTTTGAGGATATTATATGAACGAAAAGTTTACATTTTTTTGGAGCGGACCATTTTCACAGTGGTATCATTCTCCGTTTGAGAGTGGCGGAGTTACATTTCAAAATGCAGAAATGTATATGATGTATTATAAAGCAATACGCTTTAATGATAAAGAAACTGCTGAACAAATATTAGTAGCTCCTACGCCAAAAGAAGTTAAAGCATTAGGTCGTAAAGTTGCAAATTTTGATAAGTCTGCATGGGATGACATTGCGCCACTCATTGTATATGAAGGGAACAAACTTAAATTCCAAACACATTCAGATATTAGAAAACTTTTACTTGATACAATAGGAACAACTTTAGTAGAAGCATCTCCATTTGATACAATCTGGGGAATTGGTTTAAGTGAAGACAACCCAAATGCATTGCAACGTGAAACGTGGAGAGGTACAAATTGGTTAGGTGAAATTCTTACTCTTGTAAGAGAAGATCTAATGGAAAATTATGATAACTCAAAATGAAACTATTTTTGCTGGTATACTGCTCGTGATTTGTCTAGGTAGAATTATTTGGGTGCATTGGCATAATTATAAAGTTAGAAAAAACAAACAAATCGAAAAGTATTTGCTATAATTGTGAATATTATAAATTTCATTTACATAAAGCTGATCAATGTGAACATCCAAAACACATAATTAAAGAGAAAGAAACTACAAATTATATTATAGGAGACGTAATTCCTGAGTGGTACAGATCACAAAATTGTTCTTTATTCAATAGAGATGGAAAGTGTCCAGTTTTCAAATCTACACAATTACTTTCAGCGGCTGATATTTCAAACCAGTAGAATTTTTAACATTGCCACGTGGATTGCTAACAAATTCACAATCATTTATAGTAGTTTTCATTGGCTTGTGATGGCCATATACCCAAGTACTAATTTTATGATTTTTATCTTCTGATTCGATATACTTTTGTGAATTGCTACTAAGCTTAGAACAATCAGCATCAAATATCAAATTTTTATCTGGTACTGTATGGCTAATCATTACAATATTTGTAATATCTGGAGAGTTCTGCATTTTTTTAACAGAATGTTGTAAATATTCCAAATCGTTATTATGAATAGTATATAGTTTCATATCATCCATCCAACTACCAGAATCTAATGTTCCGTTGTTATTACTATTTTCTGGTCCCCACCAAAGATTTGCTGCCAAAAAGCTTGTTGAATTAATGATTAAAATATGTTCAAATAAATAACTCATATTTTCAATTTTTGATAGTTTATTTCCAAGATAATCTCTATTACTTTGAATATTATCAAAATTGTTTTGGTGTTCTAAATCTCCATCAATATATAAAACATGTTTATACACTGAAGAAATCTGCTTTAGTTCATATACTGTTCGATCCAGATCTGAACTAACGTCACCAGCTACTACTGCAATCAAACTGGTTGGGAATGCTTTCCAATTAATACTGGTTGGCCATTCTTCAACATATAAGTCGGAAATCAAATCAAACGATAATAGGGGATGTTGGCTACGCATTTTAATAGAACTCCTTTGTTCTTTTGATATTGACATTTATCATATAATCTGTTATACTAAAGATATGGATGTCAAACTTGCTGGCTGCTATTGGGAAGTTGGCTACGCATTTTAATAGAACTCCTTTGTTCTTTTGATATTGATATTTATCATATAATCTGTTATACTAAAGATATGGATGTCAAACTTGCTGGCTGCTATTGGGATGTTGAATACAAACGGGACGGAGTCATGTTGAGTTTAGATTCAACGTTGCTGTTTCACCCAGCATATCAAACAGCATATCAAAATATAAGAGAATTTATACTATTAACTGAAATTGGCAAGCAGGTAAGTTTTAGACAAATTTGGTTATATAAAGCTGAATATTTAGAATTACTAATTTTGAGCAAGAGTTAACATTGGGACAGAAATTTATTTTTGACATGACATCAGGTATAATCCTAGATTGGAATTGGTGGATTATGAGTGGTCCAGAAATTGACACATGGATTGTTAAAAATTATATTATTCGAACTGGTTCAGTATTATACTTTCCAAACGAAGAAGTAAAAGTGTTGTTTGTACTTAAATGGTTATGAATTTAGAAAATAGAATTATATATAGCAATTATAATAATATAACGGAAATATTATACCAAAAATTTGTATATTTAATAGTATCAAGAGGAGTTCCTGCAGTCTCGTTTGATTACTATGTTAAACATAGTTATTCTCTTATAAATTTGTTAATTAATTTAAAACTTCCATTTGTATTGATTACTAATTACAAATCTTCAGATATACTAGATAAAATTTATTGGTGTGAAGACGTATTTGATGATGCTTTTATTTGGACTCAAGATCAAATATTTTTTGAAAAAGAAGAACAAGTTACTTTATTCCATCTAAGATGGGGTGGCAAATGAGTATTGCATTTGATATCCATTGTAAGTATAACGGTACTAAGTTAGCACAAATAATTGATTGGCTAGAAACTAATGTGGGAGCTCAACATTATCAATGGATATGGGGTTGCAAAGAAGGAACCGTTTTTATATTAGACGAAAAAGTAGCGTTGGCGTTTGCATTGGTGTGGGGTGTGAAATAATTGTTGGATACAGTAATCAATATAGAAGTGAAGTCATTGATTGGTTGCATGAAAACGTCGGGAGTTATGGAAAAGGATGGTATTGGCCAGCGTATAGTCCAGTTAATACTATAATAACAGGTCCTGTAGTTAACATCGTTCAAGAAAGTCATGCAATAGCATTTTTATTAACTTGGGGAGGAAAATGACCATCAATAATATCAGAGATGATAAAGACTATCCACCTGTCAACTCACCCGAGATAACAACCTGGTTGTATGATAATATAGGTCGGTATGGTGATGGGTGGCGATGGGATCACACAGTAATCAATAGCCCTATTCAAATTGATGACGAGAAAAATATTACAGCATTTTTATTGAGATGGGGATAAAATATGCTAGTTAAATATAATGTAATGCAAAATCAAACCCAAATTATTAACTGGTTAATTGAGAATGTAGGGAAGTATAATTGTGGTTGGTCGTGGGTTCAACCAATATCTACAGATTATTTTATTCAAATTGACAATGAAAAAGATGCGATAGCATTTTTATTAAGATGGAGTGAAGAATGATATTATTGAATACAGCACACATCACAAATTAAACGATATAATCAAATGGTTACATAAAAATATAGGTTCATACGATCTTGGATGGCGTTGGGATAACAGTACTCCTGATAATAATAATGTTTGCATAGATGATGAGAAGAATGCTGTAATATTTGCGTTACTTTGGAAATAAGATGAGAGTTGAATTTAAAGACAAGACAGATTTATACAACCTAATCGATTGGTTATATGAAAATATAGGTCCTTTAGAATCTAAGGAGTGGAGATGGGAATTAAAACCTACACCATTCAATAATTTTATCTACATCAAAAATAAAAAACATGTCACAGCATTCTTACTGAGATGGGGTGGAAAGTGATAATTGATTACAGAAAGTATCCAAGTGAACAAGACATCAAAATAGTTGTTTGGTTAAATGAAAATATAGGTTCTCATGGCCATGGTTGGTATTGGACATATAATCATTCTCTTTATATAGACGATGAAAGTAATGGAATAGCATTTTTATTAAATTGGGCATAATATATTTTGACAAGCTTATAACTACCTGCTATACTTAAAGAGTAATAATTATTGTAACAAGATAATTTATTAACGATAAGATCTATCCACAAAGGATAGAAAAGGAAATTGAAACACAATGCCATTTACGCAAATTCGTAGTACACAGAATGATTTTTTAGTTAATTATCTACGGGGTACTAATGTAGAACTAAGTTCCGCTCAGGCGAGCAGCCTGTACGGTATTCGGAACTTACGGGCTCGTATTAGTGAGCTTCGTGGTATGGGCCTTCGCGTTCGTACTCGTATTAACACAACCAATCATACTTCATATGCAGTTTCTGCACGTGATATTTTTGGGAGCAGAGCTCAGCTCTAATTTAGAACAAATGGCGGTAGGTTAGAAAGGCTTACCGCCATTTGAATTGGTGAATATTATGATACATTTTGATACAGCATTTGGAAAAGTTGGTATTTCTTTTCAACACAATTTACCAACAGTTAAAGTGGTAACTCAAAACAATCGACTAGCAAGTACTAAAATTAAAGTATTTCCAGGAAATACTAATTGTTTGCTAACCATTGAGCAAGATGGATGTACAAATGAATTTGCTGGTAGTTCAACCCTTCATCCTGAGGACCAGTATAATAACGAAATTGGACGTAGACTTTCTTTAGAACGTGCAATTCATGAAGCAAAGTTTGCATTTCAACTACGTGATCAGAATGTAAGAGAAATTTGGTCAAAGTATTACGCTCGATAAATTGAGGAGATTATGGTAACTGTTCATACTATTAAGTTAACTCGCGCTGAAGGAACTGTTATCAAATGTCAGTATCCAGTCTATGAAAAAACATTTGAAGATGCAACTAAAGTATTAGTAGACTGGAGTAAAACAGCTCCGTTGTCACAATTTGGACATCATAAAGTTGATTTTGTTATATATTTTTCAGATGGGTATGATTATGTTGGAACGTATCCATTAACGCAAGATGGTTTTCATTCCTTAAAAGAATATTGCAAATCAAATATTGGTTGGGCGAGATTCAATCAATCAAACGAAATTTTAGATACTTATTTTAATTAATATGCCTACAAAAATTGAATTATCAAGATTACAATTAGCTGATGATGCCCATAAATTAGAAGTTAAGGCATTGAAAGATACGATTGAACGTCAAAAGAAAACAATTGTTTTTCTTACGAGAGTTGCGTGCATGGCAACAAGAAAAATGCGAGAAGCTGCTGATGGTTTAGAATTCGATATTGAACGAGGAACAGAATGAAATTATTAATATTATTTATTATTCTAATTTCTGTTGGATATAGCCAACAGATAGTAACTTTAACAACCCCAAAAGGACAATTAGTTGTACAACTAGATGATTCACTTTTTATAGATACTAGTGTTACACCTCCAAAGTTAAAGGTAAGACCTGTAACAAAGGATGTTCTTCGAGTATACAACATGAAATCAACTCAAAATTATTTTGATTTAGTTGATCCATCTGGTGGTGTTGTTGATACTTCAACTGTTGAATTTATGAGAAATGGATTAACACTTACAAATTCCATAGATTATACTATCAAAGGAACAGTATTAACATGTATAGTTTCTTCATGTACTGTAGTTGCTTCAGATGTTATTCGTATCAAATTTAAAGCAAGTATTAAATATCCATTATCAAAAAGTCTATAATTATAAAATGAATAAACTATTATTAGTATTACTATTGAGTTTTCCATTATGGTCTCAGACATTAGTTAAACAAGAACAACTTCAATCACAGACTCATCTATCAAATGAAGGAGATTGGTGTCCAGTTTCTATTTTTACCCGAACTTCAGATACTATAATTACTTTCACTAAGGATGCTCCAACTACAAGATCTTGTTTCTTACATTTCTCACTTACTTCAACTATTCTATGGACTAAATCAGATACAATTATGATTTTGGATAATTCGACTCCGTTAAATGATCTTGTATTTTTTTACTGGTTAGGTCCTGATCTTCATATATCTTCGAGAACTCCTTTTTTCTCTTGTACGATTTGTAAAATTGATGCTCCACGTGTTTTAGATGTATTTCCAGCAAATGCTTTAATAGCTGGTATGTACAATGTTATTAACGGAAGATGGGATTTATCTGGCCATCCAATTTTTAATCAACATCAAATAATTGGGTCTCCAATGGCAATTACTTATATTCCAAATCAAGGTTATACTTTTACTTTTGATATTACTAATCCTAAAGTAGTAGCAGCAACAGAGGCAATCAATAATCTAGCTCCTACTGTTAATAAGTCTCTAACTATGATCCAAAATGCTACAACTACTGGAATTAATGAAGTTCAAACTCATGTAAAAAAAGCTGGAGCAATGCCTTCAGATGTTAATATTCAAAAAGCACAAACTCAATTATTAGAAATACAAACAAAAATAGCAGATTTAAATAATCAAATTAAAATAATAAATCCACAAAGTATATATCGTCGTGACCAATATGATTCACAACAGATGAATTTAATACAATCATATATGATAAATTTAGGTATGAAACGCAAAGTCGAAATACCTAAAACATCAACTTCTACTTGTATTTTAGGTGATTGGTCAATCTCAAATACCTTTCTTTATCTTTGTACTGAAAATTGGAGAAGAATACCTCTTGATAATTCTACATGGTAATGAAGATTAAAACAAAACACGGTGATGTACTTTTTGAATTTGCTGGTGATACATTAGTTGGCGCTCAATTAGAATATGCATATTTAAATTACGCATATTTGCGTGATAAGAACTTACAAGATGCCAACTTTAAAAATGCATATTTATATGGGGTTGATTTTCGAGATGCAAATTTGAGTGGAGCGGATATGCGTGGCGCATATTTATGTAAAGCAGATCTGCGTGGCGCCAAACTAGATGGCGTATTAATAAATGATATGACACAAATTAGTTCAGCGACCAAACTTGATCCCGAACATCTTACATATCTGTTGCTCAAAGGGATTAAATTTTCGAAATATTCTAAATATGATTATTAGAACATTAAAGAATGTAGTACGGCATACATTACCATCTGATACATTTGTTGGTGCAGAGTTAAGTTATCTAAATTTAAATGACGCAGATTTACAAGGTGCAGATTTAAGCAAAGCATACATGTATTATACAAGGCTAGGTAGTGCAGATTTAAGTTATTCAATTTTATATAGAACAAATTTATATTGTGCTACTTTAATTGGTGCAAATTTATATTGTGCTGATCTACATGAAGTCAATTTACGTGGAGCAGATCTAAGTGATGTGGATTTACGTGGAGCAAATTTAGAATGTGCCAATTTATGTGGCGTCAATTTGACTGGTGCAGATTTACGTGGAGCTAATTTTACAGGTGTAGAAATAAATCGCAACACAACATTTCATGAAACTACTAGATTCGATCCTGAGCTAATCACATATTTGATCCTAAAAGGATTAACATATTTCCCTTTTGCTGTCAACTGTTAATTTATAATAATTTTAGTTGACATATAGCTGGTCGAACTGCTATAATGGAAAACAAATTAACAGTTTCAACAGTACGGGAAGCATTACAATATTATATTGGTGTGTCAAGACTAAAAACTGGTGAAATTATAATCCGCAAAGGATTTTATTATCACCACGGATATGACTGCCGTCAACTAGCTGATTTTGTTACCGAGAAGCTGCAAGCTGCTGGAATTAAAGCAGTTATTGTTGATAGGGGAGAGAAATGGAAGCCTTTTAGGGGCGGTTCAACACTTGCCAACAGTAGCCATTGGTTTGTTATAGTTAAAGCGCTGGTTGACATTTCCTAACCAAACTGCTATACTTAAAGAGTAAACATTATGACATTGCGAAAAACAGTAGAAATTAAAAAAGTTGTTGACAAAGCAAACGAGATGTTGAAAAATTCAACATGTTCTCCAGCTGAACGAAACATGCTTTCTTCGTTTATTGGTTCATTGCTCCATGACATTGACATGTATCAAGGATTTACATATTTGGACATGCCATATAAACCAGGTGTCACAGATGAATCGCGTAGGCATTATTTTCTTAGATGCTATTAAGTATTATTTTCAAAGCGCACAAAAAGTTATTGGGAAGGGTGATCTCCAACTCAGTAATAAATGTTCAGGGGTTCGACTCCCTTGTCAGCGTTACAGCTGAACGGGTCCATGTAGAATTAGTGGCCACTGAGTCTCATACATTGAATTTTGGTGCGCTTTGAAAATATTATGAAAATTTTTACGGATGAAATCGACAGCAGAGCAGAATTGTTTGTTAATGACAATTTTAGCAATCCAACAGACAACGTCAGATTGATTGTCAAAACAGCTATGCTCATTGGGGCGTCTATCACAGTAGAATACAATAGCAACTGTTCAAATATTAGTTCAAAAATCTCAGAAATTAGTATTGACGGCAGAAAAAGATGCTATTATGTATTAGGTGTTTATTGTCCGTATGATGTAGTTAATGAAGCAATATGTGATTCATGTATTGCTTGTGGACGACTTGGAGATTAAAAATATGAGCGACATAACACGAAAATTAGCGACAGTTAGAAAAATTTCAAATATTACTGCAATCCCAGACGCAGACAACATTGTCTGCGCTCAGGTTGATGGATGGAAGGTTGTTGTCCTAAAGGATCAATTTAGGATTGGCGAGTATGCAGTGTACTTTGAAATTGATTCTTGGATTCCAAAAGACATTGCTCCGTTCCTAACTAAGCCTGGACAACCTGCCAAAGAATATGAAGGCGTTGTTGGTAATCGGCTTAAGACTATTCGATTGAGAAATCAATTATCTCAAGGACTGTTGATGCCGTTATCTGTTCTACCTTCAGACGTTAATTATGAACTTGGTTCAGATGTCACAGACTTGTTAGGCATTCTCAAATATGAAGCTCCTGTACCGAACGAAATCGCAGCTCAAGTAAAAGGTCACTTTCCAAATTTCATTGGCAAAACTGATCAAGAACGTTGCCAAAATTTAACGAACGAAATTGAACAATGGTCATCGGATCCAACAATGACATGGGAAGTAACAGAAAAGATCGATGGAAAATCTATCACATTTTTTCAAAGAAATGGTGAGGTTAGTTACTGTGGACGGAACTACGAGTTCAAAGATGTAACAACTCATTCTATTTCTAATGTTAATATTGAAACAATGTTTGCTGATAAAAGTCTGAACATTGCAATTCAAGGCGAAAAAGTTGGACCAGGAATTCAGAACAACAAGTACAAACTAAACAAGCACTTCTTTTATGTGTTTGATATTTTTGATATCGACAATCAAACGTATTTCACACCAGCAGATCGGCAGAAATATGTTATGGACCATAATCTGTTGCATGTTCCAATCTTAAATAAAACTGCTAATTTGAAATCAGTTGATGAACTGTTAGCAGACGCAGACGGCAAATCAATTGTTTGCTCAACACTGGACCGTGAAGGAATGGTATTTAAGGCTAACAATGGACGAGGTAATTTTAAGGCAATCTCAAATAAATTTCTTTTGAAATATTCTGACAGAGATTAAAATGCAAGGTGAAATAATTCCTATTTCAGTAGAAAAACATTTAAACACTTTTTTAGAGCTCGTTGAGTTTGAAACTTGGATGACTAATCACATTGGTCGTAAACATTATTCATGGGAGAGGATGTATTTTGACTTAATAATTAATGTATGTTATTTCAAAGTTCGTAGTAAGAAAAAACGACTGTGGGTTTTACTTAGATGGGGTTAATATGTCCAGGAATATTATCAAAATTAAAATGCTAGATAATACACGATGGTTTGATCAAATGGTTATTATCGATGATTGGATGTCAGAAAATATTGGACGGAGAGGATATACCTGGAGGAGAATTGGTAGGGATTTTGTTAACCATGAAATGTCTTATTCAATTCGAAGTAAGAAAAAAGCTACTTGGGTATCACTAAAGTGGGGCTAAATGTCAGTACATATTCCTAATAGACCAAATTTGACATTTGCAGAACATTGTAAACATTTTGACATCACATATAGATTTCTAAAATATAAAGGAAATACATATCTTATTGTGACAAGTCAAGCAGGTTATATTGACATGTTTTACTATCACAACTACATCATACGTCCATATTTTCCAAATGCAAAAATTACAAAACATAATAGGTTTCAAACGTCTTTCAAGCTTGGATCAATTTTTGATATTATGAGTCAACTTTAATATGGAAATAAGATCTAGACTTGGTAAGGTATTATATAAATCAAATTCCATAACATTAGATTATTCAGACTTAAATAATTTAGATTTGCGTGAAGCACAGTTAAGCTATTGTAATTTACGTCTTATAAATTTCAGCGGAGCAAACTTGAGTGGTGCTGATTTGTTTGATTCATATTTACATTTATCTAATTTAACTAATGCAGATTTAAGTTATGCAAATTTATTTGCAACAGAAGTAATTGAGGTTGATTTTTGTGGAGCAGATTTAAGTTATGCTAATTTGGAGTCTGCAATATTATGTGATTCAGATTTACGTGGAGCAAAATTAGACGGTGTCAAAGTAAACGACAGAACTAGAATTAATTCATCTACTAAACTTGATCCAGAACAACTCACATACTTAATACTCGTGGGACTCAAATATGGAGATTAGATCTAAATTAGGAAACGTATTGTGTAATGTTGATAGCTCTATATTAGCTGGAGCGGATTTAAGTCATCACACATTACAAAATGCAGATTTACGTGGAGCAAAATTAGACGGTGCAGATCTATCAAACGCTGATTTAAGAAGTGCAACTCTTCGCGAAGCTGATTTTAGTAATGCAGATTTACACCATGCAAATCTTCATTATGCAAATTTACACGATTCAAATTTTAGTAATGCCAATTTAAATTTTGCTAATTTACATTCCACAGATATATATGGTGCAAATTTTAGAGGTGCTGATTTATCCAGAGCTAGATTGGATAATTCAGACATGATGTATTCAGATTTTCGTTTTGCAAATTTAACTGGTACAAATTTGAGAGGAGCAGATCTAAGAGGAGCAAATTTAGACGATATAAAAATTAATCAAGAAACAGTAATTAATTCAGCTACTAAACTTGATCCAGAAAAGCTAACATATTTTATTTTGTCAGGTGTCCATTATGGTAATTAAATCATTAACTGGCGAAAACATATACAGCACTCACTTCACTACATTAGTTAATGCAGATTTAAGTCTATTAAATTTAGATTGGGCAGATTTTCATAACAGAGATTTAAGTGAAGCAGATTTACATGGATCTGATTTACGAAGTTCAAATTTGAGTGGAGCACGTTTTCGTGGTGCCAATTTATGCGATACAGATTTGTATAATGCAGATTTGAGTTGTGCAGATCTAAGCGGAGCAAATTTAACTGGTGCAGCTTTACATTATGCAGAGTTGCGCTATGCAAATTTGTATAATGCAGATTTGAGTTGTGCAGATCTAAGCGGAGCAATTTTATCTGAAGCAATACTATGTAATGCTAATTTATCAAATGTAGATTTATGTAGTGTGGATTTGAGGTTTGCGAATTTAAAGGGTGCAATCTTAGAGGGAATAAAAATAGATGAATTTACCTGAATTGATTCAACTACGCATATTGAGCCTGAACAGTTAACATACCTGTTTCTCAAAGGGCTTAAATATAGAGGCTAAGTCGTTTGTTTTCAGTGCTTAACTCGACACAAAACGTCGTATAACGCAGTTTTTAACTGGAGTTGGGGCTCTTGTACCAGATATGCCCTAAGAATTGCTTAAACGACGTTTTATTTTGGTTGACATTTAACCAACCAAAATGCTATACTTAAAGAGTAATGAAAACCTACACAGAAGCTGAAATTAGACACAAACTAGCAACTGATGAGCGTTGGGTACGAAGGGCACTCATTAGATTGTACGAACGCCAAACACAATCTGAGCAGAGCGCAGAGTCCACTCAAAATCACAACTGCAAGGGCTTTGCTCCGTGCGACGCTAAATGGTTTTCTCGTTTGGCAGTGTTCGTAACAAAGTACCCCAAAAAGCAGTTGACTCCAAAACAGTTGGCGTTGGTTTGGCGTCCATTTAAGAACCAGCCCGCCATAACAAAGTATGCTGGTCAGCTTATGAAGGTGATGGCAGAAGACGCAGCGGTAAAGCCAACAGTAGCCCAAATGAATTCAGCTTGCATTAGGTGTGGTGAAGAGCAGCCCATGTGTAAGTGCGAACGGAAAGCAATGGATGTTGAACACGAACGGTTGATGGAAGAAAAGGCGTTCATGTCCGAAATGATGTATTCATAATTTATGGTCCAACCAATCACAAAAGTTTCTTTAAATAAAGTTATTTCTGGAGTTATCAAAGATTCGATAAGAACGCATGGTGACATCACGCCACAAACAATGTCATCGTTCTCAAAAAGGTTAACTGGAGAGATGACTGCTGTATTACGTAGAGCTGGTTTCGAGGTTAATTGATGTACGTTAAAACACAATTCGAAAAAGATTCTCTGATTGTTCGATACGAGCACGAACTTGTTTGGTTGAAAAATAAAATTGAGGAATTGAAATTGAAGCTAGATAAAAAACCATCAACTTCAAAACAAATTAAAGACTTGCAACGTCAAATTCGCCAAACTGAAGTTTTCATTGCATTCATTTGAAAATATAAAAAAGATATGTTATAATAGTATTATGAAATGTTTATTGTTAATGTTGTTTTCTGTAGGAGCATTGGCGCAATCGTTTGATATCTCAGACAAGAAGTTATTTTATTATTCGGTTGCAGCTCATGGTACTGGAACATATATCTAGATGCTTGGTCATCTTGGAATCAAAATGAGGCCAATCAAACACTCCAAGGTGCAAACGGTAAATTTGATGCAAAAGGTGTTGCTATCAAAAGTGCATTCTTTGCTGGAACAACTGTTGTTGAGCTATTAATTCTGAAAAAGTATCATCCAAAATGGTTGGTAAAGACTTTTACTGTTGCCAACTTTGCTTTAGGTGGAGAATATACTGCAATAGCTATTAGTAACAAGTACAGACAAAACAATTAATAATGCAAATCAAATCCAAATCTGGTAAAATACTACATACATTTGATGATAAGACAGATCTGTATGGAGCAAATTTAGATCGATTACATTTGCACAATGCAGATTTACGTGGAGCAGATTTGACTTGGGCAACTTTATGTCACACAAATCTGAATGACGCCGATTTAAGCCATTCAAATTTGTGGTGGGCAGATTTGAGTTTTACATTGATGAGTGGTACAAATCTACATGGAGCAAATTTAGATTGTGTAAACATGTATTGTGCGGATCTACGTGGAGCAAATTTAGAAAATATAGTACTAAACGAAAATACTAATATTGGTCCATCAACTAAACTTGATCCTGAGCAGCTTACATATTTGATGTTAAGAGGAATTAGATATGGAGATTAAAACAAAATTTGGTGCAGTAATATTTATAACATTTAATGATACATTGGTTGGTGAAAATTTATGGGGAGCCGACTTTAGTCATGCAGATTTCAATGGTATGAATTTAAGTTATGTAAATTTGTGTGAATCAAATTTATATTCTGTAAATTTCTGTCAAGCAGATTTAAGTGGAGCAGACTTACTTGGAGCAAACTTATGTAAATCTGATTTACGTGGAGCTAATTTATTTGGAGCAGATTTATTTTGTACAAATCTAATAGGTGCTAATTTAAGTGGAGCAAATTTATGTAATGTTGATTTACGTGGAGTCGATTTACGTGGAGCAAAGTTAGATAATGTTATAATAGATCGATTTACAAGAATTAGCAGTACAACTAAAATAAGTAAAAAACAACTTACTTATCTATTATTAATTGGTCTCAAATATGCAAATTAACACAACAATAAGATCATTAACTGGTGAATTATTGCATGTTGGTCCCGAACTAATTCTATCCAATTTGGATTTAAGTTATGCTAATTTATATGGTAGACGTTTGAGTTTTACATTGATGAGTGGTACAAATCTACTTGGGGCAGATTTATTTGGAGCAAACTTACGTGGTGCAGATTTAAGTGGTGCAGATTTAAGTGGTGCTGATATGCGGCAAGCAGATCTACGTGGAGCAAAGTTAGATAATGTGAAAATAGATGACGATACAAGAATTAGCAGTACAACTAAAATAAGTAAAAAACAACTTACATATTTACTTTTGTTGGGCCTTAATTATGGGTAGCATAAATAAAATTGTAGATAGGAAATTAATTGCGAGGTTCGTCTAATCAGGACGCCACCCATTCCCGGTGGAAATGGAAGTTGAACGCTTTCACTTCGCTCCAAACAAACATGCCTTTATATGAATATCGATGTTCGAAATGTAATAAATTATTAGAATTGTTTAGACCAATGGATAATCACCCAGCGTGCTGTCCAACTTGCTATGAACCTAAGGGACTAGTTTTATTACCAAGCAGAAGTTCTTTTAAATTGAAAGGTACCGGTTGGTATCAGACTGATTACGCTGGAAAGAAATGAGTTTGTGCTCAATAATTGGCGATTCAATAGCAGTGGGAATAGCTCAGTTTAGACCTGATTGTGTTTCTTTTGCTAAACAAGGTGTAGCATTATATTCAATAAATAATCAATTATTTCACGTGAGTAAAAATACAAATACACTTATTATAAGCACAGGAAGTAATGATTCATACCTAACTGTAACAGATGTAGTTAATTTTAGATCACAAATTACAGCTAAAGAAGTTATTTGGATTTTACCAATGAAAAAAGCCAATAAGAAGATTATAAAACAAGTATCAAATCAATTTAAAGATTCATTTATAGATTTTTCAACAGTAGTAAGTACAGACCGGATTCATCCAACATTTAAAGGATATAAGCGGATAGCTGAGCTAACAAAATGAGAGTATTAACAGCAAGAGAATTATTAAGCAAGAAACTTGTGTTTGGAGATCCCAAACAAATTGAAGCATTAACTGTATTAAGAGTATTAAATCATCTTAACGAATTAAAGCAAAAATATCCAAATATTGATTATACTTGTGATGAATGTGATGGTTCGGGTTATTTCTATGATAATGACACAGATGATTGTGATGTCTGTGACGGTAAAGGTCATGTTGAATTATTTAATTTGGAATATGTAGATCAATATCAAATTGAAGATCAAATTCAATTTATAATGGAACATTGTAAGTAAATTAAGTCCTAAAGATAAATACTTATATGATATTACGAGAACTCTATGAGCAATTATCTGAAGGAATCAACGACCCTCATAATTTTAAAGCACTTATTACAATAGGGGCCCCTGGTTCAGGAAAATCTAGTGTTGTTAAAATATTAACAGCTGGTAGTGGTTTAACTAAGGTTGATCCAGATCAATTTTATGAAATGTTTAAATCACGACACGGATATAAAGAATTTGAAACCCCTCCTGACATTGAAAAAGATCCAGACTGGGAAAAAGCCAAGTTATCACAGCGCTCCAGACGAGCAAATCTATTAGAAGCCCATCGTGGTATAATTCTAGATACAACTGGAAGATATGTAGAAGCTGTAATTAGAGATATATCTAGATTACGTAGCGAAGGGTATGATGTCGCTATGTTATATGTTGATGTGTCAACAAAAACTGCTATAGATAGACAACAATTAAGAAGCCGAAAAGTAAATCCTGACATTGTTGAACAATTTCACAATGAAGTAAAAGCTAATATATCAGAATATAAATCAATATTAGGTGATAATTTTGTAATATATAATAATGATTTAGGTAATATTGATACTAGCGACCCAAATAGATTTAAATCTAATATACCAAATACAACTCCTAGAAAATGGATTACTAAATGGCTTAACACACCAGTTAATAATGAAAAAGCGAATAAATGGAGAGCAACACAGAAACCAGCTGCTGGAAGACGTGATAATCCATTACATGAAACCATTACTGTGCCGTCTGATCCATCTAGTGATGCAAATATACAAGAACTAGCAGATATAATCAAAAAAAAATGTAGTAAATATCTAGAGTCTGTTCAACCAGGTCAATTTCTATGGCATGGAACTAGTAGTAAAACAAAAGATATGGTGTATGCATCGAAAAGTCGTGCTGTTAGAATACCAGTTGACAGTGATAAATTTATAACATCTTTGTTTGATAAAGCATTAAATGAACATGGGTTTATTGCTACCAGAAGTAATAGTATATTTGTAATTGGCGACAAAAACGCCGCTGAAGAGTATGGAACATTATATGCTATTTTTCCAATAAACGGTTTTAATTTTACCTGGTCTATGTCACACAATGATGTAATATTAAGTAAAAATACTGGATTAAGATATAAATTATTTAATCCCGAAAAATTACAACAAATCTTGAAGAATAAACTCGCTCACTGTTCTTCAATTGATATAGCAAATAAAGATAACATCAATCAGTTTTTAAAAGGTAATATTAAAAAATTGTACGGAATAACCTTCACTCCTAAAGAAATTCAAACAATGTTTGATAGTGATGTAGCAATGAAGAATTTCAATTTTTCAAAAGAAAACTTATCAAAAGCAATTAATAGCGAAAATGAAATATATTTAAGTGGAAAATATATTGCTATACGTGGTGGACTAGTTTTATCTAGGGTATGCTCTATATTATTCCCAATGGTAAAACCTCCACATATAAAGAAAAGGCGTCATTCATGAGAATTTTTGAAGTATCAGAAAAAACTCAATTAATAGATTCTGATGTTTTTAGAAAAGCTCTAAATTTATTAAAAGAACATAATATTGGGTCTAGGGCATTCAATTTTGCTATATCTCCATTGGTCGACGAATTAATATTTGATTGTCATCAATTTTATAATACATTAATAACGCAGAGTAGCAAGTTCTTAAACGAAATGAAAAATTCTGGAACTTTACCATTTAGAGGAAGTGAAAGTGCTTCTGTCGAAAACGGTATTGGTATTTTTCAATCAGCATCCATTGAGAATCGTCGTCCAATGTCAAGTGTATCTACTTTACAAACTCAACTAAGTGCAGCAATGTCGTCAGCTGGGATTAAAGCTACAAGAAGTAATAGTATATTCACAACAGGAAGATATGAACACGCTAATTCATATGGTATAGTTAGTGTTATATTTCCAAAAAATACAGCCAATTTTAGTTGGTCTGATTCAGAAGATTACAAAGATATTATATTAAATTTACGTGATGAGGGTGTAACTAATACATTTAAAGATTCTGAAATATATAAGAAAGCACTATCATTAGTAAAAACTTATCCAGAAAAATACGATTTAAATAGATTACTTAGTAAAAAATGTGGAGAAGCTTCTATTTCATATTATGATTTTAAATTCAAGCATAAAGACATTGCTAGTATGTCTGGTTTTTATAAGCATCAATTTGAAGAATTTATACATCTAGATACTATTAGACTTCTTAAAGAAATGAATATTAAGACTTCAAACTTTTCAGCAGCATTAGATGCAGCTGGAGAAATTTTAATTAATGGAGAATATATCAGTATACGAACAGATTCATATATTATATTAAATTATATTTTTCCTGATCTACCTCGACTTCCGTCTCCACCATTTGATCAATATTAAGGATAATTATGATACTAAACGAATTACTAGCGCCTGGTGAAAAGAAACCATTAACATTCAGAAGTGATAGGCGTGCGCTTGACAAGTCTAGTAGTGATAAAATAATGCAAATTTACGATCCGATAATTCAACACATTTTTACTGATTGTAGCAGATTCTTAGAAGAGATAAAAGGTACAAAATGTTTATGCTATCATGGTTCCAATGATGTTAGGAAAAATAATTCTCCAATTTTTATGGGAAAATCAATGAATGATCGACGGGCTAGAAATTCATCTACATTATCAACAATGATATTTAATAATGCACTATCTAAGATTGGTATTAAAGCAAACAGAAGTAACAGTTTATTTGTGGTGTCTGACTATACCGCAGCAAAAGGATATGGAAATAAAGTTTATGTAATATTTCCAAAAAATACTTCTGATTATTGTTGGACTAAGTATCTAGACTTGATTTTACCTGGTGTTTCATATCTGCCAGTTGATAATAAAATAGATTATTCAGATGAATACAAACTACTTATTAAAATGGCATCTGCACTGCCTGAAAGTATTGAAAAAGAAAATCTATTAGAAAAAATTAAAGAGTTACCAGAAAAAAATCTAGAAGAAATATTAGAAACTTTAAAGTATGATATCAAATGGGAAGAGACTGGGGCAGACCTATTAGAAAAATCGGGCATGGATGAATTATTAAATGAAGAGAACCCAAAATTAATAAAGTATTTTCCAATGGATACTGCTTCTTTTGTTGAGAAGTATCAACCAAAAAATACAGATTTACAAACAGCATTAATAAGAGCTGTAGAAATATATATACATGGTGAATACATAGCAATTGAAGTATCTATGTACGAGAATTTACGAAAATATTATCCGGAGTTACCAACAGAATGAGACTACTAGAATTTTCAAATACAACAATCATACCGAAATCAAGTCAATATTCTGATTTAAAAAATATTACTGTTGAGATATTAACTCCACTTGTTAATCAGATCAATGATAACTGTGGTGATTGTCTAGAAGCGATGCATGTGTCACAATGTACAGCATGGCGAGGCTTTAGGAATCAATTTGACTTAGCTTTTTCTGCAGAGTCAGTTGAAAATAGAAGAGTTAAAGATAGTGATCCAATTCTAACTGCTAAAGTTGATAGTATATTACAAAAAAATGGAATAGAAGCTCGTAGGAGTAACAGCATATTTGTTACAAGTAAACAAGGATTAGCATCTGTTTATGGAAGAGTCTATGCTATATTCCCATATGATTATGCAGAATTTAGTTGGTCATCCAATGAAAAGTTTGACGATGTAGTACTTAATCCACGTGATTCCGGTATGTCAAGATGGTTAATAAATCAGTTAAAAAATTATGAAGTATTTAGAAATATATTTAATAATGTACATAATAATCCTGATAATGAATATAGTAAAAAAGACAGAACATATATATTAAATATACTAAAACAAATAAGTGAAGAAGATTACGCCACAGCAGAAGTTAGTTTGCGGTCATTATCGTTAGCATTTAGCGATTTAGCTGATGAACTTGGTTATGATGATGATACTTTTATTCAATATTTTTCAATAGATGAAAAAGCAATGATGAATGATTTACGAATTAAAACTACTGACTTTGCAAGTGCTCTATCTAATGAAGGTGAAATTTTAATAAATGGGGAATATATTGCAGTAAGTGAAAAATTATACTTACGAATACAAGAACTTTTTCCAGGGATTTTTAGATAATGAAACTACTAGAATTTTCTATGTATGTTATTAATAATGACATAGAATCTATATCAAAATTTGACACCATTGTAAGAGGTATGATTGATGTTAATTTTACTGATAAAGAAATATGGCATGAACAACATACCAGTCATTGGAAATCATTGAAAGACCAAGTAAAGAAAGCATTCATAACTTTGTATCCTGAATTTAAATCATATACATGGAGACATGTAGGTCCTGGTTAATATAAAATAATATGGAAAAATTAACGTTATTTGATCTAATCTCCAATGAAGTAATTTGGGATTCAAGTTACTGTTACTATTGTGAAAACGAAATTGAATTACCTGGCGATGATAACAATGAACTATTAATTAGAGTTTATCGTGGAGGTCATGATCACTTAATCTTTGTGGTATTCCACAAGTCGTGTTATGATAACTTCTTAAAAGTTTGTGGACCGTTATTTACTTAATGGGATAAATAGTTATATGCGAATAAAAGAGCTATTAATGGAAGGTGGTAATGTATTTGATGGCACAACTCCATTTAACCACAACGTAATTCCAGATATTTTGAAGATTATTAATGGAGCCTTAAAGGAAACTGGAATCAAAGTTATTCCCGTTGGGTCTGGTGCAACTCCAACTCCAGGAAAAATTAGTAACGATCTAGACGCAATGGTAGACGAAGCTGATGTACTTGCTTATTTTAAAGCTGCTGATGCTAAAACTGGAAGGCAAGCATTAGGTAAATTCTTAAAAGCTAAAAATTTAGACGTTACACTCAATGGTGTAAATGTCCACGTTAAAGTCCCAGTTGGTGATGAATTTCATCAAGTTGATTTAATGGTAGTTCCAAACGCAAGCAAGATAGCAAAATTTCACACACATAAACTTCCAGCTAATAGTCCATTCAAAGGTGTTAACAAACAATTGATGTTGGCTATCTTAGCTAAAGAACATAACATGATGTGGTCGGCCTGGCAAGGACTTTTTTCAAGGAATGCTGAAGGTAAGAAAGACAAATTTTTAGGTAATGATATTGATCAAATTGCGAAGTTATTATTTGGAAAAAATGCAACTGGTGCTAATTTAGATTCAGTTGAAAGTATTTTGAAGTCATTACCAAAAGATAAAGCAGACAGCTTATTAGCAAAATGTAGATTAGATCCAAATTGGAAAGAAATCAAATGAAGCTAACTGAAATTAATCCGCCAGGAAAGATGTTAGAAAATTTCTTGAGCTTTGCTAAAGATAAGCTTAAACTAACTAAGCTACCAAAAATACAATTTAAAGAAAAAGCAAAAGATGTTAACAGCTTTGGTTACTATGATGTTGGAACTGATTCAATTGTTATAGCAATCGAAAAACGCCACCCAATGGATATATTTAGAACACTTGCTCATGAATTAGTTCATCATACGCAACGTATGAATAATGAAATTAATAATAAGAGTGGGCAAACTGGTAGTCCACAAGAAAATGATGCAAATTCACTAGCTGGAGTGTTAATGCGTGAATTTTCTAAAAAGTATCCTGAATATATTTAACGTTTAGCTCTAGTTTTAACTGGTTCTGGATTTTGTTGTTTACGTGCTGTCTTTGTGACACTTAGATCTTTTGGCTTACTTGGTGCGCCTGGTTCAGTAGCAATAGCTTTGCCAGCTTTTGCAGTTCCAACAATATCAATCTTAGGAGAAACGCTACCTTCTGGCCCCCACAATTGAATACTTTCAACTTTTACATTATTGATATTTTGTGTGTAATCACTAAAACATAATGATGTTTGTGTAGTTGTTCTAATACATAACATCAGCTCAAAATTTGAATATGTTTTATAATTTTCAAATATAGCTACAGCCCAAGCTTTACGTAATTCAGGTTCAGAACCACTCATTATTTGTTTTCGTAATGTATCTGTTATGCTTGTATCTTTTACAAATTTAAAAGTTGATTTAACTATAACATCTGCTACTTCAGCTTTTTGTTTTGATTTTGGTCCATAAGTATCGCGAACAGTTATCCATCGTGGACCAGTTAAACTTGCTTTTGATTCTTCAAGTTCAGCAAATAATTCAGGATAATTTTTTTCTAATGATCTAGATATGCTTGTCATATCAAGTTTAGCTTTTCTAGGATCACCCCATCTCCCACCAGACGTAATTGAATCTTTTAGTTCAACATGTTTAGAATTGATAACTAAATCGCCACCACCCGATTTACTACCAATGCTTGTAATATTTGGACTAAGAACAGATAGTGCTAATTCACCAGGACCAATTCCTTGAGCAGTTATTACATTCAATTCATTAAATATTTTTAATGCAAACGGATCAGTAATTATATCACTTAAATTTTGAATTTTATTGAGAGTAAGTAATTTACTGATGTTGATGAACCCTTTTGAGTAATTATCAACAAATCTAGTCTTATCTTCTAAAGTTCCTTCAGTTTGTACTATTACCTTACTTAGATGATTAAAAATCTTACTAGCATCAGGATCTGCTTTTAATATAGTAGACAACCTAGTAAGTAATGTTCCAGATTGCAAAGTAGAAGACACTTTTTTCAAAAGTGAAATATCTGTTTCTTTCTCTACACTTTGTTTGATATCTTTTTTTAGATCTGCTAAGTTTTCGTCAACTTCGAATATTCTCATACAAGTATTTATCCAAATTTACTTCTTCTTGCTATCTGTGTTATATGGATAATACGAAGAAATATTGTCAGCAATGCCAATTTTAACAGCTTCTTTAGCTTCTAAGAATACATCTGATGGTGGCAATAAGTGAGTTCTAATATCTTCTTCTGCTTTTAAGTTAGTACAATGTTTGATATGATTGATTAAACGTCTTTCAGTTCTTACCATCTCTTCATTCATTGCAATTAGTTCGTGTGTTTTGCCAGATGTTCCCCAGCTAAATTGATGGCTAAGGATACTAGTATTTGGAGTTATTGTTCTGTGGCCTTTAACTCCAGCAATAAATGCAAATAATCCACAACTTGATATCGATCCAATCCCAACTGTATGAACCGGAATACTACTTCCTTTCATGACATCAATAAGAGCAAAACAAGCAGATAGGTCGCCACCTGTACTCATAATTACTAATGTTATATACTTTGGTGTTTTACCAAAGGTCTGTAAATTTTTTGATAAGATAAACTTTATCACTTTTGATACTGAATAAAAAGAAAATTCTTCTGAAAAAACATATATACCACTTTGATTTAAAATTGCGTCTGAATCTAAGTCTAATGAAATTTGATTTTCAAAATATTCATCTTCTATGTTTGCTTCTACTCTGTTAGGCATCATAATTATTTAGCGGGAGAACACGTCAGACATAAAGTTATTACTCTTCCAAAATGGCGTTTCATTCCAGTACCGCCGCACATCTCGCAAGTTATTGCACTTTTATTTTCATATTCATAAATAGTATCAAAGAATTTCTTTTCGTGATTTGATAATAAATTAAATGTTTTTTCTTCAGGTGATAAATTATTTATTTGATACTCTGTATAGAAACACAAGCTTCCAAACTTTTCTTTACATTGCTGTACGTTACCGTTCCAACCTAACTCAAATAGCTTATTGCATAATTCTTTTACCAAAGGTTTCCACCCTTTACCAAATTGACAATGTGCAATAAATTCATCTACTGAAAGTTCTGTTACATCTTCATAAAAACCGTATATTATTTTGCGTTCCATTTAATTTTTTCGGACAAGTGATAGTAAATTTTCCCCTGTATGAATTCCATGTGATGTCAAAAACCAAACTATAGCTGCTGTGACTAACATTGATAAAAGTATAACTACTGTTAAATCATTTATTAGCCAAAATAAATTTTCAGATTTCATAATATTATTTATCATTTAATACTGAAAATATTTACACCACTTTGGTTTTATAAATACATTCTTTGAAAATTATAACACTATTGCGACTAATAGTAATAATGATAAAAGTATAATCATAGACAAATCACTAATAAGCCAAAACAATTTCATAATCTTATTTATCAAATTTCTGTATATTCGACTTGTGGTAACGTACCAGAGAGAATTGCATTACCACAAGTGATGCGTCCTAGATCTTCTTCTGCAGATGCGATAAATGTTAGCACTTCATATCCTGCTGATTTCAGAGCCTCTTCATGATGTAAGTACGGACGAAAGTCCGTATAGTCTCCATCAGTTTGGATATTGTTGTCCAATGCTGTTGTCGTCTTATGCATAGGAGTCAACTTGACTATGTAATAGTCTGGATCAAAGTATTTCAAAAGGACACTCGGATCAATCTCATATCCAGCCACAGCAAAATTTAATGTAATTTTTCTTCCAACAGGATTAGGTAGTCGATCCATGATACGTGCAATGCCAGCTAACTCATGTGAGTTACCAGAAAACATTTGATCACGTTCGTAATCACTAGTGGAGTTAATAGACAACTGTAACCCTGCATTCCCGCCATACATATCATTCTTAATGTGCATCCACTCTTTAAGAAAACCATGAAGTCTATTATTCTTCCACGGCATCATAGTTGACACAACTGGATGAACATTGAATTCAGGATTGAGCGAGTAATTGAATTGCTGAGCAGCTAGAATAACAGCCGGATTCCAAGTTGGCTCACCCATACGAGCAAAATGGATATTAAGACGATCTGTCTGCTTGATTCCTGGATGAAGATCTTCTAGTGCTACAAATACTTGATTTACTAAATCATTAAATGTCGCATTCTTTCCGGGTCCAACTTTAGGTACATCACAAAATGTACAACCCATAGAACAACCATATTGAGTTGAAACAGTGACCACCCATTTTTTAGTTAGTGGTAAAATCTCACAATGTTTAACTGGCTTGTGTTGATTAAGATTTATATCTTGACCATAATCTCCCAACGAAAGGAACTCTAATTGTCCGAGATCTCCTTTAACTATGCAAATATCTCCAGTGGGTACAGTTAATCGTCTTAAAATTTCCATAATAATTAATGCTTCAAAAACATAGATGTATATTCAGTCTTAGAAAGTAGCAAGCAACGTTCTGCAATAGCGGATATATTATCTTGTATTGTTGGATCTACATTATCCCAACTTTCATGCACCCAAGGATAATTCCCTAGATGAAATTTAATACAACGTTCTCGCGGGGTTAACGAATCCCATAATTCAACAACAGTTGTTGCCTTAGTCGATTTCATTTCTTTCCTTTTGTAACTGTAACTTCTCTTTAATAAATTTTCGATTAAGCAGAATTTCATGTGCCATTACTTTTATTTCTGCTTCAGTTGCGAAGCCATTGAATCCAATGGCTTGCAAAGTAAAATTTGTGATCATTTGCATTTGCAGGCCTCAAAGGAATCAAACACTGTTACATTCTTGCAGTTTTCTTTTGCCATAAATTTCATGTCAGCAGATGATCGAATTGAATCAGTAGTAAAAATTTGATTAAAATACTTAAAAATAATCTCCATACCCTTAGAGAAAATTCCATGCGTTACATATAACCCCATGTATAAATTCCTCTGTCGCTTCCTAATAATATCTGCGATACCAATAAAAGTACCGCCGCCATCACAAATATCATCAATGATCAAAACATTATCGTATAAGAATTCATTTGCTTCTGGAACATTGAAACCTTCAAACAATCCAGTTTCAGGATTTCTCTTCTTTGTTGCAAACAAGACCTGTACTGGCCACTGTCCACTATTGTAACCAATAGTCTCAGGAACTTCATATCGGCCCGCTGCGCCCTTGTCAGGAAACAATACAGTCAAACCTTTATTACCATAACCATTGTCCCAAGCCATTGAAACAAAATGTTTCATTGCACGTTTGATTAGTGGTTCTGCAGAAACATTAATAATGTTATCTTGGAAGATCAATGATGGATTATGAACATCAAGTGTAATAATATTATGGAAACCTGTTTCGCGCAACATACTGCAAACTACATCCAGTCCGCATGTATCGCCTTTTTTGAATCTCCTGTCAGCTCTGCTATAAGGCAAATAAGGAATATATAGTTTGTAATCTGTGTTGAATTCAATAACAGAATAAATTGCAGAATCTAAATGTAGTAATGTTACTAGTTCATCTGCTGTTCTTGCTTTTGATAACACATCAACTTGATCTGAACTTTCTAGTTCCTTAACTCCAGCGTCTGTGAAACGAACTTGCATTTCGCCAGCTGGATAATAAAACTTTTCAAACCACCCACCAGGCACACAATCTGTTGTAATCGACATTGCCTTGTTATACATATTAAAGTCCTTTCCTTACGCGATCCCGAATAACATCAAATGTTGGATCAATTTTTAAATTGCTGTCAATGAACACTTGCTCATACGCACAATTTCGAAATTCTTCTTCAGTAACATTCTGGAGAAGCTCATAAGTTGGATTGTCGTCTGTAGACAGTGTAGTTCTGTATACAGCAAGAAGTCCACGATGTGAAAACTTTCCGCCGGAGTCAGTAACGGGCTTCTTAAAGATTGGAATAATCTTGCCGTCTTTTTCAATTGCGGTCGCCTTCATCGCATTACCAAATGTATCACGTGTTACATATTCATATGTATATGATCCAACGCCTAATACTTGATTATATGGAGACAATCCTTGTTTAACAATACCACCTAAAATATTGTCTGCGCGTTCTTCTGTAATTGCATCACCATAAATCAAACCGCCCTTGTTGATTAATGGAAGTCTTCCAGTTGGATTAGGCACTGTTCCTAGAGCCCTTCGTAAACATTCCATGGCACCTAAATAAGCAGGATGTTCAAAAGATTTATATTGATGATTCATTCCTTTGTAATCATCATTGCCTAGAATAATTTTTTCAGGATCTCCTGAGTCAGGACGGATAACAAGCTTACCGTCACGTGCAATAATTCGTTCTTTCAACTTGCAAATAATATCTGTCAGTACACTCCAGAGATCCCATGTATCAGACACAACTGATAAAATTCCTTTTGGATATACTTTGAACAATAAACGTTCAAATGTTTCTAGTTCTCCTTCTTCGCCGCCTGCACACATAACAGAGTGTTCAGTTGCATTAACAGATCCACCACAATTAAGATTTGCACGATAATATTTTACTGCAGAAAGGATTGCAGGAAGTGTATCTGTACCTGAGAATGAAAGCAAATGGCCCATCCCAGATAAACATGCATCTTCTACACCAGACATTCCACGAAAGCTAAAATCGTGACATTGCCAATCTACAAAACCAAAATCTAATTCTCCTGCTGCCCTGGCATGCTTCATACAAATCTCTCTGTATCGGCGTGCCTTTGTTGCAGACGTTGATGGCTTCCAAAGAATTGATGACATCAAAGATTCAATATAGTTTGTGACCCATGCAAAATCTTTGTGAGTGTTAACTACAATAATAGGAGGAATATTTAGTGGAACTTGGAATCCTTCTGGTAGAGACCAAATTTCAACTGGAAGATATTGCAATTGATGTAGTGCCCTGATATGGGAAGATTCTGTGAGACCAATTGTAGCACCCATTACCATTTCGTATTCAGCAATAACTTCTTCTTCAGGACGAGAAAAGAAATGTTTGTTGAATGCTTCAATCAAATACTTTTTTGCAAAGTACGTGAAACCAAAATTAACTACTTTTGTTACACCTGGAATTCGTGTAGAACGCGGAGTCCAGTTGCTAAACACTCTTGTAATACCATCTGGGTATTGAAAGATGTGACCTGCCTTATAAAAATCAATTAAAAACATCGGATTTTCGATGTCAAGTGTAAGTAGTAATTTTTCTAAATCTGTCGTAATCATTTTTTCCTTAAATTATGTGACTAACAGTTACATATATTCGATAATACACGAACCCAAATACAAACAAAGTAATGCAAATAGCTATGATATAATCCATTATTTGTTGTGTCTTGATAAAATTTTACATAATATCAATGCTGAAATTATTTATTAGTATACCAAAAATATTTCCCATATTTTCCGTTACTCAATCGCTAAAATAGTGATTCCATACTATGGCGGCAACAAGAACAAAAATTACACCCATTAAAAACATCTCGCGTGGACTGAAATCAAACATACTTCTCCTTAGCTAATAATACTAATAATCCTATTAATCGAAAGTAATACCATTCCTACTGTAAACAAGTCGCTCATTTTAGCATCTTTTACAGGAAGCGACCAAATCTGGGATTCATAAATTGTAGAAACTCCAAACAAAAAAGTATCACAACTAATAGGACAAATCCGTATGCTATATATTTAGAATTCATCACTTAACCTTTTTGTATTCCTCATTAACAATATTCATAACAATCTTGTATACTTTATACAACACTGGAATCATGATTATAATTGAAATTGTTGCGCCAATTGCAGCACCAAAGATCATATTTCTCAGTAGATTTTCCATAATTTATTATCCTTAGGGGCTGTTAAATTAACAGCCCCTTGGAACAAATTTACTATACAGTTGGTTCAACTACAGCTGGAGCCTCAGCAACTGCCTGCTTCTTGCTGCGAGCAGCCATCGCCACATTCTTGTTGTCAAGTGCCACGCCGTTAATACCAAGCTCAGGATGATTGGTAAAATACGCAACAATCTCTGCCTTGGTCATCGGATTCGGAAGCTCAACAAGGTTAATGTCAGTGTGCTTGTCCTTCTCTAGAATCTTCACACGAGATACAAGATCGTTTGCGAACCGCATCTTCATTTCGCCCTTGCGCACACTGGATCCAGCAACAGTAAACGTCCGTTCATCTGTGTCTGTAACAACCTTCGGTGCCTTTACCTTCGGAACCTTTACAGCCTTGACCTTAACTTCCTTAACTGCCTTTACCTTCGGAACCTTTACAGCCTTGACCTTAACTTCCTTAACTGCCTTTACCTTCGGAACCTTTACATCTGTAACAGTCTCCGGAACGCCAGCAGCCTTAACCTTCGCCTTAAGCTCAGCAAGCTTTTGGCTAACAATGTTTGCCTTACTCGGTGCCTTTACAACGGGCGTCTGTGCTACAACTTCAGGCATCGGATCTGCAATTGCAGCGAAAGCCATCGTCATTTTCTTCAAGTTCATCTTCGACATAGTGTATTTTTATTTTCCTTTTTGTGTATTCTACTACTCTTTAAGTATAGCAAATCTAATTCAATTTGTCTACCAATTCCATAAATTTATTTCTGTTGTGTCAACTCGTGTTCCTGTAATTTCCATCACTTCAACATTATTGCAATCAACTTTGTTCTTCCATGCCCAATCACCAATTGCTGACAAGCACGAAAAAAGCTTAATTTGCTGTTCTCCTTGCTGTGGATCGTACATTACTAGATATCGTTTAATCATTGTATTGTTTACTCTTTAATTATAGCAGTTTGAATGAGCTGATGTCAACCAATATCTTCTTTGTTTTCACCAAATTTGTACATTCCATATTCTGATAATTGATCCCAAGTGGTAATATCACCGTTTTCGATCAAACATATAAGGCAATCGAATTCGCGTTGGGAACTTCGGGTCTTTTCAAAATATTCAATTCGATATTGATAACAAAAATCAACAAGCTCGTCTTCAGTTGGATTCATATTTTAATTATAGCAGTTTGAATGAGCTGATGTCAACATTATATCTTCTTTGTTTTCACAGAGTTCACACATGATAAATCCTGCATTTCAACATATCCATCTACTTTTATTGACGGATTTGTAATGCATGTCAACCACACATGATTGGCATCATCTGAATGGGTATGATCAATAACAAAGAGGTGTCCTTTGTACGCATCATAATATGGAGCAAATGCGGGACCAAATACATGTGATTTAAATTTATATTTCATTACTCTTTAAGTATAGCAGTTTGAGCAACAAAATGTCAACCAAAACAAAACGTCGTTTAAGCAATTTTTAGAGCAGATCTAGTGCTATGACCCCAACTCGCCCCTAATAATGCGTTGTACGACGTTTTACTTAGATTTACGTGTTGAAAACAAAAGACTTATGCCAGCAATTAATACTCTTCAACAGTTATCTTCCCAGTTTTCAAATCGTCTTCGATCATTTTGTCAACCCGCAGTTTGATTTCGTCAACCGTTTCTGGAATCTTTTTATTCATCAATTTTGCGCACTCTAATTTATGCCAGGCTTTGAATTCTTTTGTTTCAGCTAGGTGTTTCAATGCATCCTGTCGATTTTTTGTATTGCTACGATGTTCTCGACCTTCTCCAACTGCACCAGATTTAGAATGGATTAATCTCACTCCACTGTTTGAGGTGTCCTTGCCTCCGCCGCCACAACCACCAACTGAAAATGTTTGCATTTCCAAATCCTTCATGGTGATTGAAAATAATAATCGTTTTGTTTTAGTACTCATAAAATTTAAGTCCTCTTAATGCCAAATATACTAATTGTCCTTGATCTAACTTGGTCGATTCGTCAACTATTGTCCATTCATTTATTACAACGTCTTCGAGATTTGAATCTGTGAAATCAGCTCCACGCAAATCGGCGCCACACAAATTAGCACCAGTTAAATTTGCATTTCGTATATATGAATAACTTAAATCCGAATAACTTAAATTTGAGTTATTAAAACTTGTTCCATGTAAATCTGAAGTAGATAAATCTGATTCACTTAAATTTGTATATCCAAAATCTGATCCATACATATTTAAATTAGATAACTTTGCACGAGGCAAAATCAAATTACGCAAGTCTTCTTCAACTAGATTATTGCCTCGAGTTGTATGTAATAATGTACCACTTTTTGATTTAATCTTCATACAAATCTTTAAGATATTTTAAAACCCATATCAAAAATTGTTCTTCTGTTAAGATAAAATACCATTCAATTTCAACAAAATCTGTATATGGAAAACACTCAACATCAAATGTTTTCTTAATCCATTTTTTAGCATCATTGAAATATTTTTTTAATAGTAGGCCGAAGTAATATTGCTGTATTTTTATCAGTTGATGTGATAATATAATTACCATCAATTAATTTACCATATATCCAAATTTTGGTAATTTTTACATCTGTTGGATTATGTGGAAGCATTTTTTAAAAGATCAACAGGAACATCACAAATCCACGATTTTCCACTACTCAAACTATAAAATGAAACTGGTTTATTCTTTAAACAATAATCGCAAGTAAACTTGCCTACTTCGCATTTGCATTCAATACTTGGTGACATTTCATTCTCCTAATCTACAATCTAGCAAGCCCTTCTTCTGAACTGTATATAACTTTCTTAATGCCAAATTCCAATATAGCACGTTGACATCCACTACATGGCTTCGCCATTCCCCAACCAGTATCTTTTACTCTGCAAACATAGAGAGACGATTTTTTGAGTTGTGACAAACTCAGATGCCTCATAGCATTTTTTATTGCAGAAATTTCTGCATGTAGATGAATTTTATGTTCGTCAGCTGCATACTTTTTTTGGAATGGCGAAGTTTTATAGGAAGGAACGCCATATGAAACTATTCGATTTTTATATACAATAATTGCAGCCAGTCTATAATTTGCAACTTTTTCAGACGCTATAGCGACTTCTGTCAAATTATTAAACATACGTTTCATTCGCGTATCTGTATCCATAACTAATTATAGCAGAAATTAAATTTGGTTGTCAATATTGATTTTAGTCGGACACTTGCAACGTTTGGTTTGGTCTACTCCAACTGAAATTTTAACTTGGTCAACTACAAATTTTCCAATTTCTAATTTGATATTTTTAGCAATTTCTTCTTTAATCAAATCTTCAAAAGTTGTTCTGGTATATCGTTTCGCATTCCACGCTTCTTGTACCTTGCTTGCAACATAATGTTCAAACGAAAAACCTTTTAGATATTCATCAAACTTTTCTTTAACTACTTCCTTAAAAATAGATGTAATGTAATCTTTATCAATATGAAGATCATTAAACATTACGTTTCTTACTGCTTTGTGAATTTCTTTTCTTGAACTTTCTTCTTTGTTCATAATTAACTTTACCGTTGCTGTAATAACCTTACCATCAAAATATGTTCTAATTCTCTACCAAATTCTTCTTGCTGGGTCACAAATAGTTTATTGTTATATCTATCAGTTTTTGTATCGTATTCAGTTAACTCAATAACTATACCACCAGAAGCAATATACACATCAAATGTGAATCCATCTGATCGAATCATTTCTCGTGATTTATTTGGATTCGAATTTGAATCTATATAACAATCGTCGCCATCAGATAATACCCATCTACAAAATCTATGTAATAATTTTTTTATAATAATGAACTAGCTATACTAAAAATATCATATCAAAAACAATTAGCAACCCGCAATAAACAATTAGCAACAAATTCAGTGATATTATTCTAGTGTGACAATAAGAACAACTAAACACCATTTACATATCACCTAGTTTTTCTGTCTAATGACAGAGCCATGAGTATTGGATGATAATCAATCTTTAGTATAGTCTAGTTTTGTGACAAACTACATCACAAAATCGTTAAACGATTCCTTCTCCTTCTAGAGTTTCCCAATCTGTACTTAAAATATCAATCTCTAAATTTGTATTCAAAAACAATAATGCATCAGACAGCTTATTGATACTTCGCTTTAGTGAAATAACACTTTGTTTTAGTATTACCTTAAATGTTGGAGTCATTAAGGATAATGTTAAATTTTCTGTACCATAATCTACATACGTAGCAGATTTTCTCTTATCTACATTTGCAAGATATATACTTGACCATTCTAAATCTTCTGGTGTAGTATTTTCAGATGCTAATAGCTTGGTAAAAATTAATAATTGTGCTTTAGCAGCATTGATGTCTGACAATACTTGATTTATAGAACAAGTATTTGAATTCATCTTAACTGAATTGGCCATTCCAATATCTTGCCTGATGCTATGTAAGATTCTAGTAAGACTAATTATTCGCTCTACACTTGCTTCAAATTTGCCAATTTCTGTGTTCTTAATAGCAACTGGATCCGCAACCTGGTTTGACACAATACGCTTTTCTGAATCAATATTGATTCTTGAAATTTCAGTTTGAATATCGCCTGCAATTTTTGCAGCACGACGTAAATTAATCTTCATATTTTTATCCTCTTATCTTTTAGCAGCAAATGACAACGTAGAAATAAATAGCAAACAAAACGCAAATCCCGAAAAAAATGTTAACATTAAATTTCCCCTAGTCCTGGACAGTCAATCATTACATCACTTAACAGTTGTGGTGTATAATTCATTACTTCAACTGAGCAATTTCTATACCACTTATTATCTTTACCAATCCAACCTTGTTCTCTATCATGAACATGTCCATATAAGCACATATCATATTTAACATTTGGCGCACCACATGAATATGCACTTCGATAAATTGGATTGTGAATCAATAAAATATTCAAATGCTCAATTTGCAAAACCAAATATTTTTGAACACTTGCAAAATTAAATGTTCTACTAGTTACTGGCTTGTCATGATTTCCTTTAATTAAATGAATAATCCCATTCAACCTTCCATTTATGTTTGACACATCACCAAATCCAAAATCACCAATTACATAAACAGTATCATCATTTGATACAACAGAATTCCAATTTGCAATCAATATTTCCTTCATATGATCTGCATCAACGAAAGGTCGATTGCAATACTTAATTATATTGCTATGATTAAAATGTAGATCAGAAATAACAAAAATCATACAGCAATCCAAGAAGTAGCAATACAATTAAATAAAACAACCCGTTTAAATTTAAAACCCATTGGCCTCCGAATCAACGTTTTACTAGTTATAGCCCACTTTGGTAAAATTTTACATTCATTTGAAAAATAATAATCAATAGATTTTTCAAGATACTCGTTTGCAGTTTCATTAGAGTCAGTAATCTTTTCTAATGTTTTAAAATTATATCCTGGAAGAACAGTCAATATCGAAGTTAATCCATCTAGTGTTTCGAAATGAATATCAGTAACCCAATCGTCAACTTCAATGTATTCTAATCGTATAATATAATTCATCATAATTTAAAATCTTAGTCCCAGCTTCTGGACTCGAACCAGCTTCAAGGCAATAATCTGTTGCGACCGGGAAATACTACTTTTCACCAATATATCTTAACGTAAATGCATGTCCATCTTTAACAATTTTCCATTTACCAGTTATTTCGCCTTTGTTAATAACAACCAAATTAGACATATTAAAAAATTCTCTGTATAACATAAAATATGCCGATCCAGTTTCTTTATTTTTTAGAATAAACCCTTCGATGCCATAACTATAATTAATGCGATTTGAAATAATCAGTGTAGCAGTAATTTCATAAGTTTTATGGAAGTCATAAAATTCTGGATAGTCTTTAGAACTTCCAAGAGATTTACTTGCTGGAACTGACCCGCCACTTCTAAAGAGTTTATTGACGTAATAATTTAATTTACTCTTTGGGTCCATTAAATCAAACAAGAAATCATTTTTAAGTACAGGTATTAAATCTTTTGCCATAATTACTATTTAAGTATAACAGGTTTCCTATCTAGTTGTCAAATACTGTTGGGAGCATAATTGGGTTCGAACCAATGACCTTCGGTTTCACAGGCCGACGTTCTTCCAACTGAACTATATGCTCCGTAATAAAATTTCTTCATTCAAAATATTGTGAGAATGAAGATTAAAAGCAGCATCACTAGCATCTTCTCCACTTTCGAAATATTTTTCAATATCAGAATTATATCTAGTCATCAACTCATTTCGAAGTTGTGGAGGAAGTTTCCAATAATCTTCAAGCAAATTATCAATTTCTTCCCAATATCGAACTCTATTAGCAATACTCATTTAATATATAGTAGGCCTAAATGGATTTGAACCATTGATCCCTGCCTTATCAAGACAGTGCTTTAACCAACTAAGCTATAGACCTAAAATTTTTTGCCTTCGGGGATGGATTCGAACCACCGACGCCAGCTGTTTCAAAGCTGCGCTCTACCAAACTGAGCTACCTCGAAGAAAACTTATAGTCCTGGGAGATTGATTTGAACAATCGACTTCTATCTTATGAGGATAGCACTCTACCAAGCTGAGCTATCCCAGGAAAAATTGTGGTGATAGGTTAGAGATTCGAACTCTAAAGGGCCCTAAGGACCGCTAGTTTTACAGACTAGTGCGACCAACCGTATTCGCGTACCTATCAAAACTGGAGCCGGAGAAAGGACTTGAACCTTCAATATCCGCATTACAGGTGCGGCGCTTCGCCAATTAAGCTACCCCGGCAAAAACTTTATATTAATCTTTTAACATATAATTATATTTCAACTACATACAATATAAAAATTATACGAATTTCTCATAAAGAATATCTTTCAAAAGAAAAATTACCGATTATAATATCTAATCTGGAGCGGCATACGTGAATTGAACACGTTTTTAATCTTTTCAGAAGCTGGGGTGGAAACCCAGTGATCACCCAATGACCCAATGCCGCTCAAATTTTGGCGGGACCGGAGAGAATCAAACTCTCGACTTATGGGAGACAACCAAATGGTTTATCACTAACCTACGGTCCCAAACTTATTACTTATTTATTAAATCCGTTTAACTGCTTATACTTTTCTAACAATATCAATACATCTTCTTTAGTTTGATTAGCACATGCTAAATCAACTAAATGTTGAATAATTTTTACAGCACCTATATGACTTAAATCATATTCTTGAACTGCATCAACATATTCCCAATCTGAAGAACCTGCAGCATCTAGCTGGCTATGTTTAACTCTAACTTTAGCTGAAACTGTCATAACTTCTAAGTCAGAATTTCCCATTACATCACATACTCTTTTAATAATCTGCATATACTTTGGCACCCCCTGTCAGATTCGAACTGACTTGATTTTTACATCACTGGGTTTGGAGTCCAGCGCGGCACACCATCTCCGCCGAAAGGGCGATAATAAACTTTAGCTCTCGGAGCAGGACTCGAACCTGAAACATCCTGGTTAACAGCCAGGCGCTCTACCAATTGAGCTATCCGAGAATAGCAAACTTTAATGTTGTCCCAGCAAGTCGATATATTTCTATACCACAACAACCCGGCCTTCGCGAAGTTGACGGCTTTTCAGCATCTGATCTCAAAGCCGAAGCTCTGACGTTTTTCCAGGTTCTTCACTCTGGTCCACGCGGATCAACAAAATTTTTAGTCGGAGAAGCAGGATTCGGACCTGCGATATTCTGTTCCCAAAACAGACGGATTACCAGACTTTCCCATTCTCCGATAACATTATTATTTATCTTTTCTATTTCTCTTTAATTATAGCAGTTTTTTCATTTCCTGTCAAATATTTCTTCCTCAATTAAAATCATTTCATATTTTCTCTTTATCACAGTTAGTGGAGGACGTTCAATCAATGTCAGACCGTCGCAATTACATTCAAATGAACACAGGCCTGATTCACCAATAACAGAATTACATTTTATACAATAATAATTAGTTACGAACAAATTTTTGTACTCCTAAAGTTCTCAAAACCTTCTGTACTGCAATTAATTGCCTAAAACAGTCGTCCATTGCATCATGCGTTACTTTTGGCTGCTTTACTGATACCAAATCGATAATAGTTCGCGAATCTCTAACCTGCCAATATGGCCAAGGTCGAGGCATATTATATTGTGCATAAGCATGTTCGAGCATTGAGATATCAAAAGTTGTTCCTTGTGCCCAAATTCGATCAGCTTTATTCCAAATAAATTTATGCAGTTGACTCAACGCTTCTTGCAACGAAACACGTACCAAACCTTCACCAAAAATACTATCTTGGACTGCTTGATCTTGTTGGCTCCACCATTTAATAGTATCTGGATTAATAGTCCTTGTTGGTTGAGATTCAATATCAATTAATAGATGTAGTTGGGTAAGATCATATAGCTTTACACTCGAATTTTCATAATCCTGAAATGGATCAAAACATACCGCTGCCATTGATACGATAGTTGCATTAACACTCGTATCTAATGTTTCTAAATCTATCATTATTGAATTGCTCATGTATTAAGTATAGCAGTTCATTATAGAATTGTCAAACTTAAATTGATAAATACTTGTACTATGGCAGCCAACGGAATTTCAACATTATCAACGAAAGAACTTAAACAGATTGCGAAACTGAATCTAGCACAAACCAAACGACAAGCTGGTGGTAATACTTCTCAACCATTTTATCGACCACTTAATACGTACGATATTAATTTATTACCTACGCACTATATTGGAGATACAGTTGTAAATAATGTCCACGCAGGTGATCCAACTCCAGGGAGGCCCTGGACTAATAATTTATCACTACAGAATATGATAAATTAAATAATGTTTATCAAAAGGAAAAAAGGAAAATATGAAACTAATTTTATTTCTAGCGCTGGCAGGCCTGGCTCACGGACAGACGCTCAACAGTGGATCATCGGTTCTGAATGATGCTGTGAACTCGAAAGCGCCGATTGCGAACCCGACGTTTACGGGCAACGTAACGATTGGGGCTACAGTACCCAGTAACGCACCTCCGGCAAGCCTCTCTGTAAGCGGGAACGTGTATGCCGGGACACTCCCAGTCGCAACCTTCCGCAGCGGCTGGGGCGCGCCAACGGGCAACACCGACGCGCAACTCTACCTGGATCAAGCCAGCGGAACGATTTATTTCCAGTCCAGCGGGTTGTGGGCTCCGATGTCTACTGCGACACCCGTTTACGGCTGGTATGTGGACCCTCACTGGCGCACCCGCCTGGGCTGCTAACAGACTTTACAAGGGTTCAATCTCCCGCGCTTCCGCTGGCATTTGGGACTGCTGGTACACGGGATCGACGCCAGCAATAACTACCGGATTGGCTATACGACGATCACTGGGCTATAGGTAACGTAAATACGCGAAAGCGTTACGAGGAATTATGAAACTTCTAATCTTCTTCTTGATCGCATCGACGGCATGGGCGCAGACCATTGCCTCAACGTCAATCGGAACCTCATGCACGTTGGCGCAGGAGGCCACAGCAAATCCGACGCAGCAGACCGTCCAGTGGACCATCCCGGCGACGTAGACGGCATTGCCGTCTACGATCTCCATAAATCCAAGAGTATCCGCGATCTCCTCCACACGCACTTAAATATTTTCCGATGTTCTTCTGTCATTATCTGTCCTTGTCGGTTATGGCGTAATACAAACCAAGCGTGGAGATAAATAAACTAGAAACCATAGTGAATAGCGGAGCGTAAGACACGCTCCTCCATATCGGATCTGCCCACAAGTCGGAATGTAAAACATCAATAATCATCGCAGAGTCCAACAAGATAATCACGGACCAGAAAACTACCAAAATTTTACCCTTTGTCATGCTCCACCTTCACATTCATTCATAAAGGTTGGCAACGCCTTAACTAATTTTGATCTGTGTTCTACATTTTCCATTTAGATTCCCCACCCTCTTTTATTGATTGATCCTTCACCAGATGATGTTCGTTCACCTTCGCGAACACGTCTTAGTGTTTCAATTAATAGATGTATTGTGCATTCTTGGCATAAATCAGCGTTGTCAATTTCATAATTATTATGGTGTTCTATTTTGATTTTTAATCTATCCCAATATGTACCAAATGACTCTTGTTCAAATGTTATTGCTAACGAACGACAATTCGTTAGCAATATTTTACCACAATAATCACAATTTATTTCTGTGTTTGTGTGCCTAGACATGTATACTTCCTAATTGACAGAGAAATTAAACCAACACCAATTAAAAATAATGTGTTTGGTTCAGGAATAGCTGTACTATAAGACAATTTTCCAAACTCAGCAGCAGGAGAAGTACTTGCAACTACTAATTGATTTACTGAACCTTTGGTAATATTAAATCTTACATATGATACCACACTTTGATCTCCTGTACCTGGTGGGACTAATTGAGCTCCAGTGTATTGAGCAACCAATGCAGCACCATCCCAAAGTTGAAATACATTATATGCATCGGGCGATCCTAGTAAAAATTCAATATATGTTGCTGGTGTTGTGAAAGTAATTGAAATTAAATCTGGAACTCCACATCCTCCAACCCCAATATATGTATGTGCGTAACCAGCTAATGCAGCATTACAGTTCACTTGACTTCCAGAAAAGAATGGGGCATTACCAGCAGACCAATTTCCAATTACCACATTATTAATTGTATAGGGAGATGGAGTATTATGATCTAATCCATCGAATGAAATAGTAGTTGCTCCTGGTTGACTAGTAGAATTGTTGGTAAAAGAAACTGTGGTTGCGCTAGCCAAAACTAGCGAAAATAAACTAAGCAAAAGTATTTTCATTATTATCTCCAAATATTACATCGATATTTATCAAACCCAGACAAGTTTAAATGGTGTTGATTTCGAACTCTTTACGAATAGTATCAATAAGATTATCAATAGCCATTCGTCCACGATGATCTCCTACTTCATCACAAGCATCCCACGAGATTTCAGCTAAATTCAAAACTCGTTCTATTGATGTTAATTCAACTTGTTGTAGTAGATCAAGTACATTAGATGCTTTTATGCCATCTGGTTTCAATCCAATAATAATATCAACCACATCGGGCATATACTTATTTCTATCCATAATTTTATGCAAGTTTGAGTGGTTCAATCCAAGCTGCTAGATCGCCTTCTAGAGTTGCTGGCCATTCTTCTTCTTTAATTAGACAATAAATATTATCTGGAAGAATAATTCCAACAGCAGTCAATGCACCATTTAGTGACATTTCGTCTTCTCTAAATGCAGCCCAACAATAATTATTATTAACATCTGTTTTGCAGAATGTTTCAAACTGAGCTAGTTGAGCACTATTCCCTCCATTCAAGATGATAATAGTTTTGTCATCAGTTGCCCATTGCTTGAAATGCTTATGTTTCTTCATCGCCATCTCAGAAATAACATGAGCAGACTGAAGACCACATTGAAGTTGAGACAAATAATAATTTGTCAAAATGTAAGCTCTGTAATTTTTATTCATATAAATTTAGTACCCAAAATAGGACTTGAACCTACAACATCTTGCTTGTAAAGCAAGCGCTCTAACCAATTGAGCTATTCGGGTAATTTAGTAGCCCCGGGAGAAGTTGAATCTCATACCGTCCGCCCAACTTTAAGGATCAGTTTAGAAGACTGATGTCGGGTTCGGGGCCATAATTTCTAAAACGATTTAACTGTGATTCTTTGCCATTTCTTAAAACTATTCCTAAAGAATGTAATATTTTTGCAAAATTAACAGGACTTGGATGATTATATTTTTTTGCTAATTCACTAAGTGAAAACCCATCATTATCACCTTGTTTTTAAATTTAGTTGGCCCAGACGGAATTGAACCGTCAACATCTTCATTAAAAGTGAAGCACTCTGCCAATTGAGTTATGGGCCAATATACTAATGGTAGGGAGTATTGGATTCGAACCAATAATGTCGGAGCCAAAGTCCAAAGGTTTGCCAATTAGCCTAACTCCCTATTTATTATTCTATACTATTTAAGTATAGCAGTATTTATCTAATAAGTCAATCTTAAAATTTCTTTATCTTTCTTTTCTGCATACCGTATTGTTGCCCACGTTCCACTTCTAATTTCTTCTATGTTTGTTCTTGGTGCAGCAATTAATACATCAGTGCAATCAACAATGACATGATTTCGCTTTATATAATCAAGTGGTTTTAAAATTTTATCATTTTGGTCAAAATATCCACGCTTTGACATTATAATTGGTGGATGACAAACTACATAATACCCAAGTTCTTTTGCAATTAATGCTGCTTGGATATCTGAACCAATACAATCACCATGATGAAATTCACCATCTTTGAAAAAAGTCAAAATATTAAATATCTCTTCAATTTGAAGATCTGACATTCCTTTTTGTGTTCCAGTGAACCCAATTTTCATTAATTTATGACCACTTTGCTACTTGAATTGTGTTTAACGTGATTAGATCTTTGAAATCTTTGAATGCTTTTGTAATTCGCTTATCATAAAAATATAAAGTGTCTCCATTTTCAAAGAAAAATTGAGCATCTTTTTTACCAACGCGCTCAATTTTGAACAACTTAATATTCAACTTTTTATATTCTTTAGCAGTCATTTAAAAAATCAACCACCCACTGATTCTAAAATTATTTGATCTGTAATGATACTTTGACAAAGATCATTTATGGTATCAAAATCTGGATATTCTGGTAGCATCTTGAGATTAGCTGCTTTTTGAGCATTATCTAATTCATTATCTACTAATAATATCCAATCACTTAGAGAAAGTCCGCCATTTCGAATATAAAGCAATTCATCAGCATCATTTCTAAAAATATTCATCTTTCCACTTAGGAAGAATTCAGTTGCCATCCTTAAAATTCGAATAGTATGCATGGCATATTTCACATCATACCCATATTTTTCAACTAATAGCTTTCGTTTTGTACCTAGTTTTCCAGTAATGCAATTAACAACAGCATTTCTTTGACTTTGTGAATATCCAATAAGTGTGTTGTATGCTTGTTGACTTTCAAATGCTTGTCGATTTTTGATTAAACTTTTTCCTTCGGGAGTAATAATAGTATATTCATGATCTCTCAAATATAGCAAAGGAATAACATTTGGATTAAACTTAATACACAATTTCAAAAATTTTCGTAGTTCAAAAATAGTTGATTCTGCATTGATAGTTTCCTTTTTGTCTAGGACAAAAGTATCTTCACCAGCAACAAGTCCAGTATAATACGAATTGGGTTTTAGAATAATACCCAAGAAGTCTACATCAGAATCTTCTGTGGCTGCTCCGTAAGATTGTGAACCAACTTGTCCAACAAGGATATACTTTCCCGACTCCTTAGGAAGGTTAAAATTTACATTATATTCTTCTGTGGTCATAATTTTTCTACTTTAACTACTATAGTTTCAGGCTGCCCACCACAGTATAGTTCAATTTTTATTTTGACCATCACATACTCCAATATGTTTCTGAGGACGGATCACAACATAGAGGTGTATTGCTTTTAATGGTTACATTTTTTCCAGACATCAAATTTTTTACAATCTTGTTTTTTACAATTTTTGAATCATAATATTCAGCTAAAGCCACAGCATACGGGGCAATTGCATATTCTGTTTCTCCATTGACAACGTGTTCGCAGTATTCACAATCAACAAAGCCATGTTGGACACGATGAATCCTTTCGTAACCAACTCTGCGATTAGCAACTCTCATTGACTTTCGAGCAGAACCTTGTGAATTATGTGTTGATACGTGCATAGTAGATTTTATGTGGTACACAACAAAAGACATATTATTTCCTCAATCCTTCAAGCATCGCAGTCAACGTTGCATGTTCTTCGTCACTCAACCATCTTGCGCTATAATCGTTCTGCTCAAGATATAGTGTAACGACCTTTGAAAAGTCGGACCATTTACTTCTTACTTCGTTCATTTCATTTCGTTCCTGGAGTCGCTCTCGTAATGTTTCGGGTTTATACAAGTATGTTGCACTGTATGGGGACTTTCGTTCGGTACCATGCTTATCGTATGAGGTTCCATTTTCTAACATAATATGCCCAAACTTGTTGATCTTAACAATGTTGCTAAAACCATAGTTCATGAGCGTACTGTTATAATACCTTGCAAACCCAACTTCATCTCCAACTTTGAGTGCTCCAATATCAAACATTCTTTTCTCCTACTCTTTAAGTATAGCAATTTAGGTAAATGATGTCAACCAAAATAAAACGTCGTTTAAGCAATTCTTAGGGCACACTTGGTACAATTACCCTAACTCTGGCTTTAAAATGCGTTATACGGCGTTTTGTGCCAATTTAGGTGTTGAAAACAAATGACTTAATTTCCATATCTAATACCTTTCATAATTAAATATGTTAGCTGTTCTGGATCTAAATTAGTAGTTGAATTAAATCTTGTATATCGATCTATTTTCACATTATCTAACTTTGCACCACGTAAATCTGCTCCACTTAAATCTGCACCACACAACTCAGCCATATTTAAATCTGCGCCACACAACTCAGCCATATTTAAATCTGCGCCACACAAATCAGCCATATTTAAATTTGCACCACTTAAATCTGCGCCACACAAATCAGCCATATTTAAATTTGCGCCACTTAAATCTGCGCCAATTAATATTGACCTAAATAAATTTGCTCCACTTAAATCAGAATCGTATAAATCTGCTCCACTTAAATCAGAATCACGAAGATCTGCGTGACGAAGGTCAGCTCCCCATAATTTTTCACCAACTCTAGTTTTAATTTCCATATTTAACCCCTTTGAGTATCAGGTAGGTAAGCTGTTCTGGATCTAAATTAGTAGTTGAATTAATTCTTGTATATCGATCTACTGTCACATTTTCTAAATTTGCTCCACTTAAATCAGAATCGTATAAATCTGCTCCACTTAAATCAGAATCACGCAAATCTGCTCCACTTAATATTGACCTAAATAAATTTACTCCACGTAAATTTACTCCACGTAGATCTGCATCTCTTAAATTAGCCCAAGATAAATCTGATCCATCTAATGTGAAACGTCCTGATGTTAATAATATTTTGCCTAATTTAGATTTAATTTGCATGAAGATAAATTACTTGATAACTTTAATTCTGGTAAGCTTGGTCACATTGTCATCACAATGTTGTTTGATTTGAGCAGACAAAAATTTCTTTGTGCCAGTTCCCAAATCCTCTTTAAAGAAGAAAAAGAAAATATCGTTGCCCATCTTAGCATTGATAATCCACGTCTGCCATTTCATGCTAAAAGTAGATTTCAAAATCTCAAACTCACCCATAATCTTTGAGCCAACAGTTCCAACATGAGCGCTGTTTTTTACAAGTTCGTCAATGTTTTCTTTATTAAGGTCGCGGGCGTAACAACTAGGCAGTGATGAAACTACCGCCAAATCATATGTGTCTACATCAGTAAACATTTCTTTAGATGCGACGCGCAACGTAGTGGACAAGAAATCATTTAACTGTCCGCCAACCAACTTAAACAACAGGCCCTGATAATGAGTGCGAATTGCTTTGCCTTGTTCGATATGCTCAGGAGTCATTGTCTTGTTCATAAGAATATTGCGCACTTCTTCTTTGTTTGGACGATTTACAATTTTGTAATTACCATCTATCGGGTGGCCATACGTTGGTTCCTTAATGTAACCCTTGTTTAGCTCTTGGGCAGCAACAGCCGCACCAAATACTTCATCGGGTGTAAATTCTTTTGATGGAGTTCGCTTGGGGTAAGATCCTTTTCCGTACGGTTTACGATATCTTGTGGAATTATAATACATAATGTCTCCTGTTTCTGCTACTCTTTAAGTATAGCAGTTTGATTAAAGAAATGTCAACCAAAATAAAACGTCGTTTAAGCAATTGTTAAGGGCTACTTGGGGCTAATGTACCAAATATGCTCTAAAAATTGCTTAAACGACGTTTTGGGAGGAAATGACTGTTGAAAATAAAGGACTTACTTTATTAATCTGGGTCGACCACGCGGTTTCTTGACTTCAACATTAACGCCAGCTTCTAGTTCTAGCCGTTTAGCTTCAGCAAGCAACACGTTTGCTTCGTTTTTCATCCTTGCGGCTTGTTCCAACAGGTTTTGAGAAATATTACTTTCAGTTAAAACTTCTGCCACTGTTTCAATTTGATGCTTTGGCTTTTTGGAATTTATTAAATTGGCTTGAACAGTTTGTTTGTCAATTTCCGACATACGTTTAACTGCACCTTCACCAGCTTCCATTTCTTTAAGAATTTTATTTAGCTCGTCTAACCTAACATTGTTTTTCATATCAGGTGTGACAATAATTTGACCAGTCTGAACTTTTTTGATCAAACCTTCTTTGTGGAGTGTTGTTAAAATATTTCGACCATCTGGTAACAAATTACGAAATAATGCTTCAGCAAATTCTTTTGCTTGTTGTCCAACATCTGATTCTAATACCTTCATAACAGCATCGTGGTATGTTCTTGGTAATAAATCACTATAACAGACCAGACACATATGCTCTTCATCTGGTACTGTTTTATACATAATAACTATTTTTTTATCGCCGTGTCGTCCGATATGTTTTGTCATATTATCCTTTTGGTTGTGGTTCAGTTTGAGGTGGCATTGAAGATGTAATGAAGCTAGATAATTTATCATACAATTTTCCAACTACGGTAAGTTCTTCAGCCCTAAATGCTCCACGTACTGAACAAGTAGATATAATCTCTTGAAGCATTTGTAGATCATTTAATGTGATAGGAGTTTCAATGTTTTCCATAATAATATTTATGGCGTATTAATTTCGCCTAAAATTTTCGAAAACACCAAAGACAAAAATGTTATGTCGCTATCCATTTCAAATCCCAAAAAAACTTTATCTTTTTTAAACTCATAAAAAAATCTACCACAGGTATTTGATAATATTTTATTAATCAATAACATTTCAAACGGAAAATTACCATCAAAGAAAATATCTGAATGCGAACTTATATTGAATTGTACAGTAGTAAAATGGTTTGGTAATCGATTTACAATTCGAGAATGTGTTATTTCTTCTTGGATTGCCATTTTTTCAAAATCAAATATGAAGCTCCACCACAATTGCAAACTTTCTCTGTTAGTTCAACATGAGTCTCTGCAATAAATTCAATCATATCGCTAACACAATCAGGATCACCATCTAAAAATGTCCAGATTTTATCTGCAACTGGATCGGGCAATGTCCTTAAAAATTCATATAGTTCAATTGGCATATTATTTATTTCCTGTATATCAGACCACTCTTCATATAATTCAGAGCCACGAGTCGGATTTGAACCGACGAATACGAGTTTTGCAGACTCGCGCCTTACCAGACTTGGCCATCGTGGCTTATTACTACTTTAACTTATTATCAATAATTATGTTATCAGCTATTTGTCGAACACTTTCATTATATCCATTTCCACCACAGTATTTTGCTAGAAAATCATATTCACCTGTGATGCCTGCCCACACTTCTGTGGTTTCAAGAGCATCCATTCTATCTTTATCTGTAAGTAGAAATGTATAAAACAATATCACGCAAATCTTCAACGGTTATTATATTTAATCCGATCGTACCAACCTACTATACAGTCTGGATTATTCCCTTTTGGTTTCTGATCTAAATATAATTTAAGTTTATCGGTTGCGTTCTGCCCTGACATAATTATATCGGGTATTAATGCCATAGTATTCACCCATTCAATTTGACAGCATCACTACCTGAAGAAAATAATCGACATCCCAAACAGTTAATCGCGTTTTGTCATAACATTTAGCATAGTGTATAGGAGCGACAATATCACATGCTTCATGAAATGTGGCGGCTTCAGCTGAACCTAAATATTCTGCTTGGGCACTACATCCGTTTGTAACGAATCCTTCCATCCAAACTTCCCATACTTTCATACTAGATTCCAATAAGCCAATTTTTAACAATATACCATGCTATTGCTAATCCAATAAAAACTCCAAGTAATATTAACAAAAACTTATCATATATTTCCTCTCAAATTAGTTGAGCACCCTAATTGAGTGCTCAACTAATTATTATTTATTTTGAATCGTACTCTACAGTAATTCCATGTGGAGCAACAAACCCAGGATTGCTATGGACAACGAAAACTGTTTCACAATATTCTTCTGGTCCAAAGCCATCAAAGGAATAACCATCTGTCATCATAATGAAACGCTTAGGCTCAACACCATTTGCAATCATCCAATCCCAATTGCATTGAAAACTAGTGCCGCCACCGCCTTGTGGTTGATAATCACCAATGTCATCTAAATTGTCACTAGTGAATACTTGTGGATTATAAACCTGGGTATCAAAGCACCAAATGTGGAGTTTATATGATGTGAACTGAGTCATAATGCCTTTGACTTCACCCAAAAAATCCCTAATCATTGATTCAGAAATTGATCCGCTTAAATCAAGCGCAACAGCCACATCAACTTCTTGTTCAACTGTCATACCAGGAAGAATAGCATCAACGTCCCAACCTTTTCTTGAAAGGACCATAAAGCTATAATCGCTCAATATTGTTGAATTCAAACTCTGTTGCAAAATTTCGCGCCAGTTCATTTTCGGTTCAGTGAGATCTTTAATCAAACGCTGAACACCAAGCGGAACATCACCTGCCTTGCATTGCTTGGCAGCATTCAACACTGCGTCGCGAATTTCATTTTTGATTTCTTTTAGTTCTTCTTTCGACAAGTAAGGCCGACCACTGCCGTCCTTTTTTCCATCACCTTTGTCATTGCCATCAGCATCGCTGTCGCCTGAACCTTCATCTTCGCCCTTCATGTGTTCGTCTAAAAGCTGTCCAAACAAATCTGAAATGTCAATCTTTTGTGCATTTTTATAAAGATCGTCGTACACTTCTTCTGCGCACATACCAACATACTTTTTGTCCAGCAAGCACGGAACCGAAGTGACCAACTCACCAATTTTGTTGTCAACCAAATCTTGATTCACAACATAATCAGCAGCCACGTTGAATAACCGATGGTCGCGAAAATCAACACGTCCCATATGATCGTAGATGCAATGTAGGATTTCATGACCAAAAAGGAATTCAACTTCAGCTTGCCGAAGCTTCATGATAAATTCGTGATTGTAATAAAAATTTCGCCCGTCCGTTGCTGCGGTACTGCACCACGCATCAGCGGGTACCATCTTCAACCTGCATACTACGTTTCCAAAAAATGGCTTGTTGAACAACAACGAAACCCTTGACGAAATAAGCCTGTCTTTAACTTGACTTGCAATGTTAGCTGGAATGGGCTTATCTGTAAGCTTTGCTTCTTGGTAAGCCTTGCCAGCTTTAGTTGTTTTTCCTACTGCGGTCGTTTTATTTGTTGTGCTCATTATGTTCCCTTACTTAACTAGTATAGCAAACCCACCCCACAAACGTCAACCTGTTCTAAACTCTTTGTTTTCAACAGCAAATTTGCTGTAAAACGCCGTATAATGCATTCTTTGCCCGTACCTGGGGCTAATGTACTACTTGGGCCCAAAGAATTGCTTAAACGACGTCTGTTGTGTCTAAAATCAAAAATGGACAGCTAAATTAATAGCTGTCCATTTTAGGTAGCAGGGCCCGCACAACCAGGCCCCACAGGAGACCTACTTATTGCTCACTGCCGCCAAAATATACTTGCCATACCGTGTATGGAACTCGGTGTACGACTTCATTTTCGAATACTTGAAAGGCAAGCTGTAATTCACAAGTGCCAACCGCGCACCCATAATCACCAACTCAGTATCAAAGTTATTCATCAGGAAGCTCAGGAAATTTTCGGACATTTCGTTGAACACCTTCTCAGCAACTTTATTTGTGACCGACGTCTTGAGTTCGTAGCAGAGCGAAATGATCAGCGAATACTTAGCTGAAATTTCTTTAGTTGCAAGCGTGGTCACCTTACCAGACAAAATATCTGTTGGGTTAGGAAGATCTTTTGCAAACTTGCGGTGCGCCATGAACTTTGACGAAATGCCTTCACCAACTGTACCAGTGACCAAATCGCGGAGCTCGTCATCCTGGATGTCGTTGTCGCCAATGAGCTCGCTAACGAAGCACCATGAGCGGGGGGTTGCAAATGCGTGACCTGAAGACTTAGGATCAAAATCAAACAAGTCATTCTTTGCGAATGTCAAGTATCCAATAACATCAGTGTTGATGTCGTTGTTTACAGCCCATGCAAACCACGCATCAAAATCATGCCGTACTTCCAAGTGTACAAACCTGTTTGCAAGCGGAGTGGGCATACGATAAGTAACACCACGGTCACTTTCACGATTGCCAGCCGCAACAATCAACACGTTGTCAGGCAAAATATACTTGTTGACGCGTCGGCTCAGAACCAGCTGATATGCTGCCGCTTGAACAGCTGGTGCAGCTGATGTCAGCTCATCTAAAAACAAAACAACATACTTGTATTGCGCCGCAAACTCTGCGGTAGGAAGATCTACTGGCGGAGCCCAATCCATTTGGCCGGTTTCCTTATTGTAAAACGGAATACCAATGATGTCTGTTGGTTGGCGCGTACCAAGCCGGAAGTCAAGCATAACGCTATCGCCCAATGCTTCAGTAATCTGTGCAATTGAATCAGACTTGCCAATTCCTGGTGCTCCCCAAAGGAAAATTGGTCGTTTCTTGCGCAGGCAGCGTAGAACTCGTGTCTTCGCTTCTGCAATCGTTACCGTCAAGTGCTCAGTCTGTTGTGTTGAATTTTTTACAGCCATTTGTGTTTTTAATCTCCTGTTTATTTTGCTACTCTTTAAGTATAGCAGTTAAGCGGTTAAGTGTCAACCAGTTCGTTTTTTCTTCTGTTGCGCTTTCTACTACTCTTTAAGTATAGCAGTTTGAGCAACAAAATGTCAACAAACTAGTAAAATAAAAATCTGTTTGTTTTCAACAACTTGCAAATTATCTAAAATTTTAAATAATTTTATCAAAAATGCTTGACATTTTAGATTTTCAACGATTCTGGAAAACGCATTTTCATTCCTTCTCCAGGAAGTGTACGACCATCATAATCCAAATCAATAACTATTGCCCCACACTTGGTGCACCATCGCGTAACATAATCTCCATTACGAGTGTGGTCAAAGCTGATTTCTTCTAAACATTCATCATCACAAAATTCAGTGTGGGTCATAATTATTTCACCCAAATCCAAGATGCTACATACCATAATAATATTAGAAAAAAATCCATCAATTCTGAGATCATGACATGATGAGAATTTAAAATATGAATAGTAGTAAAATACCCCATAAGCGAAAGTAATGTAACGCCAATACATCGTTTAAAACTAATCATCAATTAAATCCTCTCCTTTCAAATTATGTAGGAATATTTTCCTAGAGCATCTACCTGTTTCTCGGATTGATTTCCAATCTCTGTCGAAGAAATACAAATCCTTCATTTTCCTGTCTGCAATTTTATTTTTAACAAGAATAGTTAACGCAAGTTCTTCTTTTTTGGTTAACGGCTTGTGGTTAAACAATGCAAGAGAATAGTCAAATGATCTGATTTCATAATTTCTTGCTACGCCATTGTACTCAAACCAACATTGTTTGTTGAGTCGATAATAACCGTCTCGATTAAATATTGGTGTTCTAATCTCTGGAGCACATTCGTGTCCATCATACTTCATCCAATTTTCTAATGGCAATACTTTAATGTTCATAAAAATAAATAAGAACTAATAACCCAACTGCAACTATACTAATACCAATAATCAATTCAAAAAGATGTTTTTTATTGATATTAAAAAATGTTAGTATATTCTTCTTCAAAGTTTCACTATTCATGGTAATTTTATTGCGCCCAATGCAATATCAATACGAAACGAAGTAATATCTCCTTCATACTTTGGTAAAACTACTTCATCTTCGCGATATACTGTACAAAAAGATGAAGATACCTTGTCTGACGAACACAATCTGATAAACGCTCTAACCCGATATATTTTTTCATTTGTAAAAACAAGATACCCATTTTCTCCAGGATTAGTAGGAACAGATCTAAGGAGGGCTTCTTCTTCATCTTCTAACTTTATAATTTCATCAGTTAGATTACGCTGGAGTTCTACAATTTTATTCTTGCGTGATTTGTACTCGTCAAGTGTCATTTTATGCTAGAGTTACTTCCTCATTGAAATCGTCAACAATTCCATTGAACCACAGCCGATTATTTTCAAGCATGGATTCCGAAAAACGAGAATCGTCAGAATCAAGCTTATTAAGCAGGTTCAAATATTCGTCAGTATCAAATTCTTCAACTTTAAGTCGTTCAACAGTCATTGTATTATTCCTTATTTGCTACTCTTTAAGTATAGCAGTTTGGTTGGTAAGAAGTCAACCAATTGTTATTGGAACCAAACACTTATATGAGCCTTCTTCACCTACAGGCCGGCCGAGCGCAACATATGCCCAAGATGCTGCGAGTTGAGCGTGCATTGCAGCATATCTGCTCACGTCTTGCCAGGGGGTCTGTTTTTCCGAGCGTCTTCAATTCCATAATTGCAGTTTCGCCATATGCTTCTGCATATTTAGCAGCAAACGGAATATCTTTAATATTGCAAACTTTTTTTGGTTTCTTCACTCTTTAAGTATAGCAGTTTGATTGCTAGGTGTCAACCAACTATTTAATTTTGGATAATGTTCCCATAATGAACCAATTTCCTTGGGAGTTTAGACACACAATTTTCTGCTCATTTTCAATTTTGATAATCTTGCAAGAATCAACAATTGGTTGATTATCCACAATAATTACAGGTTGAGGTGATCTAACTATCTCAACACCATAATATGGCCAGTAATAAATGTTTACTCTGGGAGTGGGATAATATCTTGAATGCCAACCATTGTGCCTAGGACTAGCAAATGCAAATGTAGCACTAACTAATAGTAATAAAATTGCTTTTTTCATGTATATTCTCCTTGAAAATTATTTATCATCTTGAATATGTTTATGAGGTAATCGATATCCACTGCAATAGTTGCACCATGCAGCTCCAACAATTTGATATTTTGCAAACATCACAGTCGCTTGAGCATAATCCATCCAAGAAAGCATCCATAAAAAATCATTTTCAGTAATCGTAATCATGTTTAAGTATAGCAGATTGATTAAACGAATGTCAAATATAATTTACATATGTCCTAAGCCAGCGTTTTTATAGGCATTTAAGAAGATTTTTTTAGTATTATTGAATTCAATTGGTTTCAATTCTTTTGGAACAGTTTCCCCTGCAATTCTCCATGCATCGCGTTCAGTATGATTATGTAATCCTACTCTGTACGTTGCAATGTAATGACCAAACTCATGCAATAAAACAGATGCAACTTCACTTGCTTGAGAATCAGTATTGGTACAATAAATTACAATATTATTACCATCACACCAACCATTTGATAGTGGGTCTTTTCGATTTGGCTTCCTAATTATTTTAACTGAAATTTTCAAGCCACGAATAAATTTAATAATTTCTTGCAATTTTTGTTGTTCAGACATATACATATTTATCAACACCATCTCAATACAAACGCTAACTTATCTTGTTCATTTTCAAAAGTTAATTCAGCATGACCTAATGCATCCCATTTAAATTTAAAATCACACACTATACTATTCTCATTTAGCCACGCTTTAACTTCTTTGGTTAATACAGCTTTTAATATGAATTTACCAATATTAGGTTCGATGTCTATAATACCATCATAATATTCAATTTCTAAATTAGACATTACATCCATCTTAAAATAAACAATATTTTATCTTGTTCATTTTCAAAAGTTAATTCAGCGTTTCCAACGCTTGTCTCTTGATTAGCATGTGCCCAATTAAATTGAAAATGACATTTTATTTTATGTTGAGATAACCAATCTTTAACTTCTTTTGTTAAACCAGCTTCTAATATATCAGTATTGAAGTTAAGATTGATGGTTATAATATCTTCTGAATAGTCAATTTCTAAAACATTATCTAGCATTATATCCACCTCAACACAAATGTTGATATATCTTGTTCATTTTCAAACGTTAGTTCTGAATGAAAAGGACCAAATTCAAATTGATTGCTTTTTGGATGCCAGATGGTTATAAATTTGTAATTAATATTTTCATCAACTAGCCAATCCTTAACTGAAGAAGTTAAGGAAATATCTAACTTATCTCTATCACCAGCTGGAATACATAATGCTAATAAATCACTGCTATAGTTGAGTACTAATATATTCATTACATCCATCGCAATATAAACGCAGACATATCTTGATTATTTTCAAAAGTTAATTCAGCATGGCCAGGACCAGGACCAAGTCTGTATGGAAAATTTTCTCTGTGCCAAGTAAATTGATATTCATACATAATATTATTTTCAACTAACCATTCTTCGACTTCATCAGATAAAATAACATCTGTGTTTTCATTTACGAAATTGTAGGGAACAGCTATGAGATCTAACAAGTTACTATCATAATTAATTTCTAATGTGTTATTTTCCATTACATCCATCGCAATATAAACGCAGACATATCTTGGTTGTTTTCGAAAACCAACTCGCCGTGTCCTGGCCAAAGTTCGTATGGAGAACTATTTGGATTATATATCATTTTAAAATTACAGTCAGTTAACCAATTTCTTATAGCACAATTTAATTTGATTACATATGCATTTTCATTTTTTAAATCTATATGTATATCAAATAAATCAATATTAAAAAAAATTTCTAAAGTGTTATTATGTACCGTGCGGAGAACTTTCTTTAAAACCACTGTTTGATACCTGAACAAAATCTGCGTTTCGTCTGAGTTCACTTAAATTCTTAGCCCCACAATATGATAATCCCGATCTAACTCCTTCAACTAGTTGTCCAACAATTGTTTTAACATGTCCTTTATATGGAACTAGTGTTTCTTCACCTTCAACATATCTTGCTCTGCCAACTACTTCAAATTTTTGTCCGTATGATGCTGACCCACGATATACTTTGTATAAAGATCCTTTGTGCTTGATTACATTACCGGGGGCTTCTTTTGTTCCAGCTAACAAACTACCAAGCATAACAGCATCGGCGCCTGCTGCTAAAGCTTTAACAATGTCACCAGAATTTTTAATTCCACCATCAGCTATGATATTTATATCGTCACATCTACCTTTAATATCTACAATACTTTGGAAAGTCGGAAGACCACAACCAGTAACTACTCTTGTAGTACAAGCCGATCCGCCACCAATTCCGACTTTAAATGCTATATGAGAAGTATTACAATTTATCTTCTCATACAATCTCCATACTGCATCAGCAGTTGCATAATTTCCAATTATTAATGGAATATCTCCAAACTGATCTCTAATTTGTAATACAGCGTCAATAACTGTTGGTGAATCAGCATGAGCAACGTCAATACAAACTCCTGAAATATTGTTACCGACAACACTATTAAAAAGATATTTCAATCTTGTAATGCCAAGAGAAGATCCTTCTATTGAGATCCAAACATCATATAGGCTTTTATTTAGAATAGACTCTTGTTCTTCAGGATTCATCATACGATGTAATATTCCAAATCCTCCTAATTCATACATTGCATTTAACATATCAGATTCTGTTACTGCTGACATATTAGCAGAAATAATTGGAATCTTATATGTCAAGCCACAAATTTGTGTACTTAAATCTGCTTCGTCTCTACTTCCACCAAATGTTTGTTTTGGAGTAAGTAACACATCGTCAAAACACAATGCCTGCTTAATAATTTTCATACTTTTTCTATTATTATATCTCCTGTTGTAGTTTCAAGTAAAGCTACATGCTTCAGATTTGTATCGAGATTTAAATTCTTCCCATTATACATAGGCTCATCGATAATTGTGTGACCAACCACTTGATTAATTCCTTTTACATCTTTGAATTCTTCACGCCAATCTTGCCAAGTAATTCCACCATGCTTGTTAAATCCCCATCTTGCCTGGCCTGCCATTAACAATGGATCTTTTACGTTGTTTGTAAATTTGAATGAAATATCTCTATTCAACGTTTCAAAATATGTTGGACTTAATTTTGCATATGGCTGTATAAAAGATGGATGAATTCCAGCATGAGAAAATACTATTAACTTATCATCAAATTTTTCAGCATGAACAAATTTAAGATTTTCATCTAACCAAGTAGATCCAAGAATTTTTGTTACTATGTGATGTTTATTTCTATCATACCCACTGCAACCATATCTATTGAATAAATCAAAATATTGTACATCATGATTGCCAGTTAACATAATATTTTTAGGATCAGTTGCTAGTTCCTTTAGATAATAACAAAACTTTTCGTGATGTTCATACATTTGATTATATTCAAAACTATCAAGATAATCACCTAAAAAAATTCGCTTATCTACATGAGGATACTTATCAATAATATCTTGAACTTCATATAGTTTTTCGTGTATATCTGGTATAATTAAATATTCCATATTGATAACTCCCATGCATCTAAAAATTTATTTAGCTTCCCACCACACATTGCCATACAAACAGATTCTTCTTGACCTAATACCCAAAATTCATCAATGAAATCATATACAACATTACAATACCAAGGACTTTTTAATTTGTCTAAAGATAATATCACTCGGCCTGTATATAACGTGTTAACTTGAAATGGTTTCACCCTAAGTTCATCTGGGGTATTTTTAAAAAACTGTTCATACCCCAAACTAGTTAATCTAAACGATTTAGTTGATGAGTGCTTCCACCATAATTTATTAGCTTCTTTAAGTGTTTTTGGTGAATAAGCAACTACAACAGTTGTATTTTTTATATCAAAATACTGTTTAGTAATTTCATCGCGGTTCATATTTAGACACTTGTTCGATAGTTGGACAATTTTTCTTTTCCATATATGGACCAACATATCCATACTTATCTAGTGTTATCCGTTTTGGGCAGAACATATAAATCCAACCCTTCTTGCCATAATTTACAACATAGAATCCAGCTGCCCGCTTTGATTTAGAATTGGTTTCTGTTGTGTATAGTGGTAATCGCCTACAAACATCAAACTCTCTATTGTATGGAAAAGTTTTTGTTGGATAACCAAATACATCATTCTTATTATCAATATTAATTTTAAATCTCTGCCAGTCTATTTCGTATGTTTTTTCAACAGACGATAAATCCTTAAATTTTTCAAGTAATTTACCTCTGTTAAACTCAACTCCATGTTGCTTAACATTTATATTTCCAATCTTCTTTTCATTTTGTAAAATAATCCAAAAATCGTCTGAAATATTTTTAGCTGTTAATTTCATCTATAACCCTTTTATCATTAAAGACAACAACTTCTTCAATCTGTTCTAATATAGCTTTATCTACGATTCCAACTTTCACATTATTTAGCACAATAATAACTGCTAGATACTTAGCATACAACTCAAGATAATTATTGTATTCTATTTCATTCCTAATAGATTTTCCAGCAAAAAATGATAGCGTCATTAATATTATCAATGGGACCGCAATAACAAAATATGTATATGTCAAATAAATCTCCTTACTTGCATTGACCTGAAAGGATCCGACCAAATTCAGATGCCTGGTCACTTAACTTAACTAAATTGTGTTTGCCACAGAATTTTAAAAAATGTGTACCAATCATTGCACGATCCAGAACTGAAATTTTTTCAATCGTTTCGTTTATTAATTGTCTAATTTCGGGAGGTTGAGCAGTTAGATCAATTAATGTCTTATTACGATTATAATCATCTAAAACTTTGTGCTCAATATTATTGTGATCAACCCAACGTTGCATCATCAAATTAGTCCAAGCAAAACCTTGCTTGACATCATTAAATGCTTCCCGTAATCCAATTTTATTTTTAGAACTCTTTTCCCTTACTCCTGGATAAGCACTGAAAACGTGATCTGTTGAATCACCTCTAACAATTTTTTCAAACAATGCAAACTTTGGATCGGGAATTTCTTTTGGCTGTTTCGTTTTCTTATCTAAAATCCTATTACCACGATAATCAAAGATGCCATCAACTGTAATTAATTCGCCAGTAATACCATTATACTGTTTTACATTTGATGCTAATAACTGAATAAAATCAGTATCGCTACTAATGATTACGTGATCATCATCTGGGTGAGTTTGAACCCAGCCAGCAATTAAATCGTCTCCTTCCAATTGTTTATGCTGCAAAATAGTGCAGTTTGTTTTTTCATTCAAAAAATTTGTAAGTTGATCAAATCCTTCGAAAAATTGTTTAGATGTATCAACTTCTTCTTGCGTCTGAGCAGCCCTAGCTTCGATACGATGACGTTTATATGGAGGATAAAACTCTCTTCTCCAACTACGACCTTCAAGACAAAATACAACATGATCGGCATTCTGTTCCCGCCAACATTTTGCAATGCTCGCTAAACTTGTATGAATAGAAAGACCTACTTGTTCTTCAATCGAGCTATTTTTATTACTGGCATGCATCATTCTAAAATACAGATTTGCCAAGTCCATTACAAGGTATGTCTTCTTCATATATATAATAAGTATAACATCTATTCTACAGAAAACCTACCATCACCCAAATGTGTTTTGTTTCCAGGAAGTCTCAATCGTTTTTCTGGATCAGCAATATCTTGCTCATAATTTTCTGCAATAATATTACGACAAATATTTTGAAACCACTGATCCACAATTTTTTCTTCGGAATCACCTTTGTATCCAGCTGCTTTTAATTGTGCTAGAAAAATATCGTTCCAGTCTAGTTCAAATGATCCAATATCAGTATTATCTGTGTTTAGTGAAAAACCTAAAACATTGACCCAAGGCTTGCCTTCCTTAGTTGCTAGTTCTTTTTCTGATAATGGTACAATATAATTTACTACAATAAATTTTTCAATTTTGTTACTTTTTGAATCAATTGCTGAAAAAACAATGGTATTTGTACCTTCAACTAATGGAACTTCTATATTCCAACTAATCTTACTAATTTCTTCTAATTTATTAACTTGTACTAAACCACTGAATTTTTCAGTATTATAAGTCATTGCTACAATATCATACTTACTATTTATGACACCACTACAACGAACTGGTTGTTCTGATGTTTGCTGCAATACCGGACCATCAAATACTATTTCAGATGGAGTTGATGATAAACCTAATAGATTTCTAATAAAGCTCATTGTTTCTCCTTTGTAACTCGTCGACCTGTTTAGATAATTTTTCAATTTCTCTATTTTTTGTGTGAATAATATCTAACCTAGTCAATGCTGTATCACGCCACAATAAACCAACAGCTGAATGAGTTAATGTATTTAGATAATTATTGTTAGATTCTAATAGACTTACTGTGCGCTTTAATTCATATAATTCTTTATTGCTAGTCTGTATAGTTTCAAATAATTCTTCTATCTTATCTTGTAACAAAACTAATCTTTCAATGTTGTTCACTTTAGGTTCCCCACTTGTTTCCAAATAATGATAATTGTAGCCTTGGACTAAAATGATAGCCACGTTTCATAGCTTCTGTAGCTACATTGAATTCGTTACTTTCATAAACATTTGTTACGCCACCAACTGGCATTACATATACTGGTCCATTAAAGTCATGATGTCGATATTCTTTAACAGCTTCATCAACTTCATCAAAGTGAGCAGGACAATCAACTACAAACTTAAGATAAGTAAATCCATACTGTTCATAACTGCTAACAATACTTGGTTGGATCGCAGCTTCCTTTGTTTCGCCACTTGCACTTAACTTTGGACTTACTGAAAAGGTAAAATTAAGATGTCTGGTAAATATGAAACGCGACAAATCATTTGAGATCCATTTTGTTCCGTTCGTTTCAAACGTAACATTTCTAAGCCCTTTACTTTGCAAAATATCTAATAGCTCTGGATAAGCATCTTGCCACCCTAGTAATGGTTCTCCACCAGTAATTACTAGATGGATGTCATTTCCATTAGGTTGAATCCACTTTTTATTTGGACAAAGGTCAGTAAGTTGATCTGCTAATTTATCTACACTAATAGTTGGGCTCAAATGTTTAAACTCAGAATAGACTGCTGGGTACGAATCACATCCTGTTTTAACAAGTGGCAAATCTTCTAAAACTTTGAATTGATCAATATTCTTAATAACTTCAGCTACTTCAGCATTATATTTGCCAACTGTTGGTACTGTAAGTCCAAAATCTTTACATCTAAAATTACATCCAAATGTTCGAAGAAAAATTGATAAATAACCAACAAAACGTCCCTCTGATTGATAAGAGGTGAATGTCTCACTTACTTTAATTTTATGCATACTTATATTATATAATATTTTTTGATTTATATCAAGTGAATAATATCCCACAATCCAGTATCATGCTCAACCAAAACTGTACAACTTTCAACAAAGTCTCCACTATTTAAATAATCTATTCCATTAATAGATTTAATTTCTGGTGAGTGAACATGACCAACTATAATTCCTGCATATCCCTTACTTTTGCAATATTCTGATAAGCAACTTTCAAACTTAACCAAGTGATTAGCTGCCCGCTTAATATTTTTTTTGACAAACTTGCTAAAGCTCCAATGTTTAAGTCCAATTTTGTGACGTGCAATATTCAACGCACTATTACATTCGATTAAGACATCATATCCAATTGAACCAAATTTTGATAACCAAGGAGCCACTCTTGTTATTCCATCAAACAAATCACCGTGTGTTACAATATAACTGTGACCGTCAACGCAAATGTGTTCAACTTCATTACAAATTGTTATTCCACCAAAATTTACAGAATCTTTAATAATTGGTCTCAAAAATTCATCATGATTACCAGTTATATAAAAAACTTTTGTTCCTTGCTTACTTTTTTTAAGAATTTGTTTGATAACATCATTATATGATTCTTTCCAACGCCATTTACGTTTTAAAGCCCAACCATCTAATATATCACCATTAAGATAAAGAAACTCACACGTACTATGTTTCAAAAAATCAGCAGCTTCATTTGGATGACAATGTTTTGAGCCCAAATGTAAGTCACTCATAACTACAGTTTTATAATGTGTTTTTTCTTTGTGCATTATGTTATTTATCAGACTATTTTGAATAACAATCCAATTACGTAAATGACAACGAAAAAACTGTTCAATAAAACCAGGCTACTTTGTCTCCATCTATAGCCAATCCAAGCCCAGCCAATGGAACCAAACAAGCCAATTATAATGTTCGCTGGAAAAACATTAAATGCATTCAATACTACACTGACGGCAGTCATCAAACTTGCTGACCATTTAACAAAGTTTTCTAATTTATTCATTTATATAGTACCATAACATTAAGATACACAAAAATACTACTAACAATGGAATATCAACCAAACAACAAATTGCTATTGTTAGCAATATGCTTATCAATATTTTATTTCTTAATTGTTTCAAAATTTACTCTTCATCAGTCTGATCAACTACTTTGTATACAACCGAAAATAATAACAATATAGTCAATACTATAGCCAATATTCCAGCTGTCATGGTTTCAAAGAATGTTGTGGACAATATCATAAAGAATAAAATCCAAATTATCCAACTTCGATATTTTACTATAACATGTTCTAGCATGAAAATTCACTTCGACTCTTAGTTGATTCCCACCAAGTAATATTTGATACCTTTACATTGAGGTCTTTCATCTTTTCTTGAACAATATCAGCTAGCCACTTGCTCAAATTTTCACTCGTTGGAACAAAGTCTACAATAAAGAAACTATCAAGTAATTCCTTTTCTTCTGTAGTATTTACAGTAGCCATATCTAAATATAACGTATCTGGTACACGACCAGCAGTCATTAATCTACCTGGCACAATAACTGGCATAGTTGAAACTGATCCAACTAATCTATTATACAAAGGATCGTGACTATCGATAATAAACTTATGGTCAATATATGTGTTTAAGAATTCCTTTAACCAATTTAAATTATTAAAATCAACAACCATACCATTTGTTAAAGTATCTGATGTCATAGTGACTGTTACCTTAACTTCATGACCGTGAATATGTCTACATTTACATACTGTAGTCTTAGCATATTCGGAAGATAGTGATTGACTCCAGACTCTATGCCCCATACAAAAATCAAAATCTTTAGAAATTGTATATCCCATTATTTATCGAATCACCATAGCAAGTTTTGCTTCGCTTAATACCTTTTTTGGATTAACACCTAATACATATTTTATGCTAAATCCTGCACCACCAATATAGCTTGCTTTAATATCAGATACTTCGTTCCCTTCAGAATCTACATCAGCTATAGAAGCAAAAGGCAATAATGCTTGCTCCAATTCTTGAATTCGCTTTCTTAAAGTAAATACTTCGTTAGTCATAATTAATTATAGCACGTCCTACTAAAAAACTCAAACTTGATTCAAATGTCATCTAACATTTTCTCTATATAACTACTTTTTTGCCCAACCTATACCTTTTCCACTTGCAGCAGCACGTCTTAAAATTGAAGTTGGATAACATTGATAGTAGTTCGAAATCACATCAGCCATCCGTTTTGCACCTACTGGATTGTGGCTATGAACAATTGGAACTTCTTCGGGCCAAATATCATTTTCTTCCATCCATAAAACTATGTCGTAGCCTGTTTTTTCAGTAAATGGATCATACATATTTCTATATTGTAAAAATGATAAATCATGATCAATAGAACATTGTCTAACTTTATTAGTCTTTAAAATTTCTATTGCTTCATCATAATTCTTTGCCCATACCCAACCAATGTATGGGCACTCTCTTACATCATCAATCCACAAGTCAACATAATTTTTTTCGTTATCCATTTTGCTCGTATAGTTCAACATTGTTAATACCCGTAATTATTTCAGGTTCAACAGGTTGATCACTTAACAATCTATCTGCATGAGTTTTTAATACTTTAGATAATCTGATAGTTTCTTTTGGAGACAATAAAATTTCATCAAACGCACCATAACGACATTGATGTCCAAAAATATATTTGAGTGAAATCCAAAGTCTCTCATATATCGTTCGACTTTTTGTCAGATGAATACTTAAATAAACATATCTATCATCAACCAAATCTTCGTTATCATCAAAACTTTGAATAATAAATTGATGTTCAGTACAGCTACAATCACAAACAAATAAATCTCTACTCATTTTCGTCAGTATCCTTTACTTCTTGCCATCCTAAATTTTTGAGATCTTCTCTGATCTCATCTGTAACTGTTCCTTCGCCAACATATTCTGATACATGTGAGGAATTAATATGATCATAAGATGTTTTGAACATATCTGCACAATCATCTAGCATATCTGCATCTACTGCCATTCCACTACAATACCAATCAATATATGTTTCATCTGCTGCACCAGGAGTTACTCCATTTCTAATTTGTGCAACTATTGATCCAGAATGTCTCCAAGAACATCCCCAGGTTTCACTTTTTAAGATGGATATAACTTCTATTGCTTGCCAAGTTGTATTGCACAATGCAGCATATAAATTCTGAGCATAAGAATCAGAAACACATTTACCACATATTACCAAACTCGTTAGTAAATCTTTTTCTAAATCCTTGATTTGATCTACGTCCATAGTTCACTCCGATGATCTATTACTTCTTTAAGCCACTTAGTATCTTCATCAAAATATTGCTTTTCAATCTCGTTGACAAGTTCGTATAAAGCATGTTGCTCTTCTTTTTCTTCTTGGGTAATCTTACTATTGAATTGCCACATACCATCGCCATATTTTTCTGTCAATCTTTTCGAAAAAGCAGTAATTCCAGATTTATCATAAGGATCAACACGAGATGGGCGTTCGATAGTCCACCACTTATATGCTGACAATAACCAAATAGCTGATTCAGCTTGTGGAGTTAGTTTTCCTAACAATGGATCGCTTTCTTCTATTCCACAATCAGTATTATATACTAATCCTATTTCCAAATTTAAGTGATCAATGCCAGCTTCTGCACAACGCCATTCGCTCCACCGCAATGGCCAAAACTTATGCCAAAATGGATTAGAGTACTTTTTATTATCTTTACCACCACACCATACTTGCATATGAGCCTTTTCAATCTCAATAAAATCAACTAGCTCATTAAATACACCATGAAGTAACTTAGTATCATATTCATGAAATTTACCTTTAGGTAAACCTGTTTTAAGCATATGCGAAGAAATAAACCTATTTCTTAAATAGTACTTAACTTCATATAATGGATCAATCAAAAGTTCAGCTGGCTTTTCTAAAAGATCAGGCAATGTTTCTGTTACCCAATATGCAAATGGTTTATTAACTTTGGCTGCGGCATGATAAGTTTCCCATTCATCCCACGGTAATGCTTCAGGCTTATCAACACAAAGCTTTTTACGTAACCAAAGAAAAAACTTACTCTCAGAATAATATCTATTCACTTGATTTCTCCCACGGAAAATGCGTATTTATTTTATTACAGTCTTTATTAATATAGTGAGCACAGAAGTCAATTTCTTTCCATTCACTTCGTTCATTGTTGACAAGAACTGCAAACTTCACATTGTTATGCCAAACATTTTCCCATTCTTTACTATTTGGAGAACAAGATGATTTCCAATCTGAAACAATCCAATTGAAAAAGTCACCTCTATTATTTAAATCCAGCATAACTAAAATGTTTGTTCGCTTTTCATATGCATCTTCTGCAAGCCAACAAACCGAAGCGTCCATTTTAATAACTTCAAGCTCGACATCTAATAGCTCACTCAACATTGTAGCTGGAATAACTCCTGTTGGAGACAATCCAACAATGTATTCTGGCATCCACCCACTCAGCGCAATATTAAGCGCCAATCCATGTACATCTTTCTCAACATCTGACCATGTATATTTCATTTACGGCATCCTACTTATAATTGACATAAATTCTTGTTTCAAAGAATTATCTTCGCGTTTAAATACGCCTCTCATAACACTTGTTGTCATGGCTGAATCATGTTCCTTGACCCCCCGAGCTGTCATACAACCATGTTCAGCTTGAATTAATATTGCAACGCCTTCTGCTTTTGTTTCTGTTTCAATTGCATCAGCAATTTGAATAGTCATCTCTTCTTGAATCTGCGGCCTGCTTGCAACCCAATTTACAATTCGATTAAACTTACTTAGCCCAATAACAGTTTTACCAGGAAAAATGCCAATATAGGCCTTACCAGTAATATTTTGCATATGATGAGCGCAAGTTGATCTAATAGATACAGGCCCTGCAACCATAATTCCTTCATATGAATTTATATTAGGAAAAGATGTTACTGCTGGCATTGGTTGATATCTACCAGAAAAGATTTCATTAACCATCATCTTTGCAACACGTCTAGCAGTATCTTGGGTATTATGATCCTTTTCGGTATCAATAACTAAACTCTTCAATACTTCTTCATACTTCTGAGTAACTTCACTAATTAGTAATTCTATTTCATCTTGATTAACATATTTACTAATGTTATGATTTGCAAGGTAAGAATCACCGCTTTCAATAATTCTTCGTCTAATTACGTCGCTTATATTATCCATCATATTATTGTAACATACTCCTTACCTTAAGTCAAATGAGACTTTCCAGATATTACATCATTAGTGCATGAAACTTGCAATGCTAATACAATTGGAATCATCCAACCACCCATGCACACAAAATATATCAACATGGCTATCCAATAGCAATTACTAAACCACACATACGGAATCTGTTGAATAGATGAACATGCTGTGCCAAATGATACTATACAAATAGGAATATTACATAGCCAAATAAATAAATTTCCGCACCACATAAGTGCAAATGGCATGAAAGCCGCTAATGCTAATACAACTACTGTTAACCCGCAGTTAACGCTAAACAATATTCTGTTTGCTGTATTCAAAAATTCTTTCATTTTAGATTCTCCAATAATTTAAATGCGTGGAAAAACTTTTTATATGACGAATTCATATAACTACTAACATATGGTAAAAATGTGTCATAATATACAATACGTTCACGTATCATGCATTTGATAATTTCTCTGTTTTCCATATAAGATTCCCAGTTTGTTGTCCAATTTGATGGATACAAAAATTTAGGATGATTCTTAAAAATTTCTGTATAGCTCAATCTATTTGGAGCAAAAGGAATTGCTTTAACAATTGGTCCTTCAGCACAAGTTGTGATACCTAGTGTTTCTTGCAGATTGGCACTAAACAATACTTTCGATTCTCCAAGAATTTTATGATATTCTTTCTTAGACAATTGCTTATCTTGACAAATAACAAATTCATATTCTGGTAATTCTTTCGCTAGATCCCTAAAAATTTCTGGCTGTTTTTCTACTGAGACACGATGTGGAAATACAACTAAATTTCGTTTTGTAACTCCTTCAATATCATTCGAAATATCACGTTTCAAATTTTCAAAAGGCCAACCAGTCTGGATAATCTTTTTAGTTTTTAGTACATGCTGTAATGTTGCTCCAGATCCGTACAATAGATTATCCCAAAACATATTAATATGAAATTCTGTTGCAAAATAATTATGATCAATTGCATTATATAAACTTATTTCGAAGTTTGTTAACCAATCTTGTTTACCTAATCTACCCAACCCATCATTTTTATCGTAATTTCCGGCATGCCAAAGTCCATGGATCTTAACTGGGGTGTTTAAAAGGGAACTCATATACTTTAAACTAATGATTGTTGGATTCCAAGCATCAGTAAATAAGAATTGGTCGCCTTCTTTAATAATTTTATCAGAAAATAATTTTGCTATTTTTTTACATTGTTCGGCTTTAAAAGTGTTTGTTCCAGCAAAATCTAAGAACATTCCTGGTGTAGGAATAGTTCCAGTTAACAATTCTCCTTTGATTATCATATTCTCAATACCATTTTCTTTTAAAAGTTTAGGAATATGTGTTGCCCACTGACAAGTATAACGTGTTGGTATATTTTCAAGTTCTACAATATAAAGCATAATTAATTATAACAAACTCTTATATTAAAGTCAAATTTAGATAAATAAAAATGCGTGATAAGACAGACCATTAATCTGTCTTATCACTAAACAGTTCAATCTACAAAGGAGATCGACATGTCTACTCGTATTTATTATACAGTATATAAAACTACAAATTTATTAAATGGAAAATATTATATTGGAAAACACAAAACAACCACCCCTAATGATTATTATTTAGGATCCGGTCTTGCATTAAAGAATGCAGTTAAAAAATATGGAAAGGATCAATTTGTTAAAAAAGTTATATGTATTTGTGAAACAGACGAATATGCTTATCTAATTGAAAGCAAATTAGTTACTAAATTAATAATAAAAGATGAAAATTGTTATAATATAGTATGTGGCGGGGGAGGGTTATATAATTCAGAAAAAGCGCACCAAACTAGAATAGAAAAATATAACGGTAAATATTTTTCTGAAGACGGAACAAAATCAATGAAAAGCTTTACAAGTGCATATACTAAAGCTAATAACCCAATGCATAAATTAATAGTACAGAAAAAATATTACGATTCAATAGCACAAAAGATTGGATATTCTGATCATCAAGAATATGTTATGGCAGTGAAACAAGCATTTGAACAATGCAAAACTATAAAAACAACATCTGACTTTACTGGGCACCCACAACAAACCATTTTACATTTATTATTAAAACATTTTGGAAAAGACTATATTGATGATATCAGAAAAGAAGGATTTAAAGAAGCTAGGCAAAGACAAACAAACAATTTTATATTGTCACAATTTTGTAGATCTAAAAAAGATGGAAAACTTAATCATAATGCGTATATTTGGTTAGGAAAATCTCCCGAAAATAATATTTTTATTATATTTGGAAAACGTATTCAATTCTGCAGAGATAACAAAGTTAACACTTCGCTGGACCCAACTAAAGACCATTTAAGAAAAGGATGGACTTTTCAAAAAATATGCAAAGTGAAAGATTATTCACAACAACTTATCAGTAAATACGAGAATATAACAATTTATGATTAATACCATTTGTAAATAACCTCACACCCATTTTCATCATCCTCACTTACGTTAATGTGAACTTCTCGCTGTGGGTATCTTCCAGCTATATTTAAGTATAGCATATCAGCAATCATTTCACAACTACTGTTATTTAGATTTAATATTCCTGTGGTATATAATTTTTCACACCACCGTTTAAATTGGATAAATTCGATATCTCTATTGTCATGAAATACTTCAATCTTTACTTTAAAATGAAAAATATGTCTGTGCGGATGTTGTAAAAAACTTACGTCATCAAGATTTGGATCAAAACCAGCAGCTGGATAACAATGGATTCCTTCTTTTTGAAAAGTAATCCAAATGAATTTCTTAGAATTACAAATATTACTTTCTACTTTGATACGTTCATCCATTGTCATTAAATTTTAGAGTCTCCCTTGTACATTTCCCAATGGGTGAAATTTGAGTATGATTTAAGATCACTTAATTGATGTACCCAAACTCCAGCGTTCGTTGCTCCCCAAGAGGTATCATCTAATTTAATTGTTGTATTATAATTGAAATTTTTAATATTTGGCAACTTAACACTTAACATAAGTACAAACTTATCATGTCCAATTATTCCTTGATAAGCAGTGGAAAGTTCAGTTGCATATTTAACATCTGAGTCTAGTGTTACCCAAAAATTATTATCAAGAAGTACTTTGATAGTATCAAGCCAGTCTAAAAATGAATTATTTACAGCCATGAAACTTTGATTTGCTCCAAGATAAATATGCTTGCACTTGTGCTTTTTTGCAGCATCAATCATCTCTACGCTATCAATTAATCCAGTTACAAATAATGTCTTTTTTCCTAAACAAATTGTCCGCTCAACTTCTTCACCAATAAAAAATTTTGAAACTTGCCGTTGATCTTTGTCCATAACTAATTATAACAAATATAGTTATTAAAGTCAAATCACTCTGACCAAGTAATATATCCCCTATTGTAATTTGGTTGGCGATTCTTTCCGTCTTCAAATGCTAATTCCCATTCTGTATTACGATCATAACTTCTTGTCCAAAAAGCATTAACATTCAATCTACCTGATTCAATATATTTTACTGCTTTGAGCATACAAGAATGAAATTTGCTAGATCTTGGACTTGGAAAAACAATTGTAGCTGCTTTCCATAATAAATTGCTAAAGTCAGTAGTTACTTGCTTTTGAGATCCCATTACAACTAATGCATTGTCATTAAGAATATCTTTAGAAAATACATCGTCTCTTCCACTCAAATCAATAACAATATCGTACTTTCCTCTAGGATCTGACAATAATTTATTTCCCCAAAGTTGTTTATTTGACGTTCCAACTACATCAATCAATCCTCTAATATTGTCAAGAATAGTAGCATGAGCAACCCGTGCTAAAAATCCACTTCCAAGAATTAAAATTCTAGTTGTTAATTTATCACGTTTAATAAATTCATGATGGGATTGTAAAATTAAATTTATTCCACATGCAACTGGTTCAATAATATATTTTGGTTCAGCAGCAGGAACTTTAACAAAATTATCAACATTAACATTATAAAAATCTGCATATGCTGGCTCGCCTCTTGTAGCAACATAATCGCCAATTTTATACATGGATGGAATATTTACGCCAACTTCTATAATTTGTCCTAGACCTTCATGTCCTTGCATTGTTAATGGAAGTGTTTTGAATTTTCCAGTCATCATGTCGATATCACTTCTACAGACACCAGTCATGATGGACTTTACTTTTATCTCATCATATTTAATTTCTGGACAACTCCAATCGGTTTTCTCAAAAAACTTGCCTGATCCATCAGTGTGCAATAATCTCATTAGTTATCCCCTAACTGTATTTGGTCATGAATCCAAAGATCTTCAATCAGATTATAATTCCAATATCTTTCTATATCTTTCAAACAATAGGTATGATTCACCATAGTTAAGTAGGCAGATTCTGGACACAAGCCAAACTCATACTTTATGACTTCGCCATTATCAAAAGTGAATACAATATTTAATTCAGATGGCTTTAATGTTCTCCAATTTGCAGTAAGTTTTATACTTTTATTAGCCCATGTATAATGTAATACAGCTTCATCATCTACATCATACACTCCATCCTTTTTAACTGTACCATAATTTGTATTTGTAACATCAGATAATTGCCAATTTTGTTTAGTTCGTTTATATGATAAATCAGCATTACCAAAATGTGTCTTAGTTAAATTAGTAAACCAACTCAGTAAGTGAGGCATTAAATCTCTACTAACTCCACCCCACGCCAACGAATTAGTTGTAAACCAAGATCCTGGGTTTGGAACTCTATCTGTATTACACCAATTAAATTCTACCCTGATTGCATTTGTAAATAAATGTTTGAGTAAATTTTTATCATTAATTACAATGTCTCGAAATTGATTATTCTTTACCATTGACCATCTAGTATTTGGAAAGTTAGTCACTAGTGAAGACCATTCTGTAGATGTTTTGAGACCAGGTTTTTCAATAAAAACAACATCAGGTTCATATTTTGCTACAGTTTTAGCAATATCACCATGAGTGTAATTTGGTGTACAAATGTTTACAGTATCAAAATGATTAGATTCTAAAGCTTTTTCTAGATCATCAAAATCAGCTTTAACACATGGATCCACAGTTACAACAGTGTGTCCATATTCTGATAATACTTTTTTGTATAATTGACCAAATCCCATTCCAATAACTAAACAATTTAACATAGCGGTTGTTCCTTATCCATATTTAATTATAACACATTATTTGAAAAATTTGTTGAATTGTGTAGTCGCGTTAAATGTTTTTTTTCCTATGTGACCAGACGGACCCATAATCTGTAAATAAAATTTGTCGTACTTATCGATTATTGCTAACGCTGAAGTAAGCGATTTTGCTTCAAATGCTTTATTTACAATATCTCTCCATTTAATAATTTGATGTGATTCTTCCACTAACATCTTTGGAATAAACCCTTGATCATACATTTCGTTGGCTCGTTGCACTGCCGAAATATGAAGATAAACATTATGAGACATTAACAATGTGTATGCAAATGAATCCCAACTTGTTTTACCTTCCTTACCATTCTTATTTAGGTCGCCTTTTGCATAGTAACAAATATCACTTATTTTTAATTTTGAACTAATGGGTGTTTCTTCAAAATGCTTATAGATTTTATCTTGTAATACAGCATCTCTAAAACTTCTATTGTCAGTTGAATATTTTTTGTCGTCTGCGCTTGGTCCCATTTTATACGACCACTTGCCTCTATCTTTGAGACTAATTTCATAATATACTTGTCCATTAGCAGTAGCAAGAAATGGACTTGCACAATCATAACTTATAGTCAAATTTGGATTATGATTTCTTCTAATTGCCCGTTGTAAGTCTGTAAACATTACAGAAAATTCAAGTTTAGAAGTACCAAGGAAATGAATCCAATCATGTATTCCTGGTTCAAGCAATCCTTCCCATTTTAAATACATTAGTCTACGCAAAATTAGATGTGGATCAGCTCTATTCTGACCACCAAATGCATACCCATTAAAATGACCTGGATACTTAGATGGATTACAATAATCTTTTACTTCATCATACCAACTATCTGCTTCTGTATGATTTTCACCTTGTAAAACATTTAAAAATTTACAGTTACCATTTCTATTATTTATGAAATAGTCGTTGTTAATTTTAGTTGCCGCTAATGCTCCAGCATAAGAAGTGATGCCGGTATTTTTCTTTCCTTCTTCGTTACGACATACCCACGCTGGAATATCTAACGTAATAGAGTAATCAGCATTAGTATCCATCCAAGACAATACTTGGCTACGTTTCTTTTGCGCGATAGGACAATTAGGATTTGACCAATCTGCTGGCCACTTACCACCTGCAATTTGGAATCCGCCTGAATCTGTTAAAATAAATGAATTCTGCCTGTCGCGGCGAGTAATCATTCTTTCTTTTGGATCATTTGCTGTAATATCGATATTAGCATGACCCGCTGAATATAATGACCACTTATATTGAAAATATCCTAATGCTGCATTTAGATAGTTCATACCTTCTACACCATTAAAAAATCCATTAGGAATTCTCGACTTTTCCACATACTCTTCAACTTGTTGTTTGCCAACGTAAGTTGAAAAGAATGTGGAAAGAGCTGGTGTAAAGATAGCAAAATCTTTTTGACTAGCTGTTAAGTTTGTGTTCATTATTTGCTCAATGCCGGAATACGATAAATGTATGCTGCTTGGCCGCTATCAACTTCAATTTCCATCATACCATCATTACTTAGACGTACAGTCTTGTCACCACTCAATGATAAAATAGATGAAATACGTTGAACTGGATAAGACCAAGCCGTGCGAAGTTTATCACTAGCAGGTTCATGAAAAATATATCGTCCAGTATGTGAACTTGGATCGCCAAATGTAACAACTAACTTACCCTTTTCAGTAACAAACTGACAATTGTCAACGTCACTATTGGCACTGCTTTGGTACTTAAATCTCGTTGTAGAACTAGCTGAAGGTTCGAATTCTACTTCAAACTTTGCTCCAACAAATTCAAGATCTGGAATTAATTGATTAGCAGTATCAGGCGACATCAAGCGATATGAATTATTATAATCACCAGATTCATTATTGAAAGAAATACTTTCAGCTTGATTCTTGCTGTTGTTAACTACTTTAATATTTGCATTTTCTTGATACTCAGGGCAGTTTAAAATTGTATTTAAACTATCAAGATTTGGAAATCCAATAGTTCCAGGAAGATCTGTAAGTTCAGTATGATACGTTCCTGATAAAACTACAGTCTTGTCATCTGAAATACCACTTACCTTGGTAACTCCATCTGTTGTTGAAATCTTGGTTCTCTTCATAAAACCAGATGTAAATTGAATAATCTCTTTTAGAGTGTTTTTCATTGTTGCTCCTATTTAAAAAATTTTGAAAAATTACTTTTTGTCTGTCTACTTGTTTCTATATTTAGATTTAAAATACCAACTAAATTTTCAATCTTGTTATCAATTGCAGATGAAGACATTGCATCATCATCAAATGGCAATTCCTTAAACCATTGTGGAAGTCTGTGTTCGTCTATTGGATATGCAACACTTGTATAACCCATTGGATTATTTCTAAGTTTACATACAATAACTTTCATACCATCAAATATTTCTAATGCCATATTATCGTGATTGAGTTGCCGTAATACATTCCAATTCAATGAAGCCCTAACATGACCAGGTAAATTAGATTTCTTCTTTGCCTCAAGCTCTCTAAACTTTGTTAAATTATTAACACGTTTTGGCATACCTTTTTCCCAAGCTGGCAAATTTTGAAATACTTCTTTGAAGTTTAAAATCTTTTCTCGAACTAATGAAAAATCTACTTCAGTTAAGATATCCATTAAAATATCACGTAAGAAGTCTTGAACAATCTTTGGTGTATCTGCTCGCTTGAGATCTAATCCCATAGCTTTCATTTTACCAGGCGACCCATCTATATCAAGACGTTTGCCATCTTTATAATACATCAAAATAGCATAACGTTTCTTAGTGATAAATAATCCAGTTTTGCCAACTAACTCAAGCCCACATCGAATTATTTTACCATTTTGTTCTGGAGAATGAAATGCATCAAAGCAAGCTTCTGGAAAAGTTTCATTAACCTGATTAGCTAATTCTTCGTATAACTTAATACAAGTCTCTTTATCCCATTCCATTTTATCATTTTCAACATCATCTTTTATTAATGGCCAAATTGAAAAAATATCTGAATCTGTATCTCCGTATATTACACCATCTCCAACATAGTCAAACTTTCCCGTCAAACAATTATTAATATAAGAAGCCATATGTCTAACAATAACACGTCCAGACAATGTCGTACTTTGTCCAACACGCTTATCATAAAATCGACAGCCAGGATTTAAAAAAGAACCATAAGCTGAATTTAAACTATTCTTAGATACTAATTGTTTCTGATCATAACTAAAAATAGTTTGTTTAACTTCGTCTAGATTCTTATGAAAAATTTTGCCATCACGAATTTCAAGATCATTTTCTAAAATAAACAACTTTAACTCTTCAACATTACCAGAGTCTATCAAATTTTGTAATTTCTGAAAGTCAATATTAATCATTAAGTCTTATTACTATTATAGCAGGTCATACTAATTTATTCAACAGTTCCTTAGGAATTTTAATTCCATATTGTAAGTCGGAATATTGTCCCTTATATTTTTGATGTTCTTTTCTACTTGTATACCATTTTCTAAATAACCCAGGAATAATTCCTTCTGCTGCTGTTGAAAAAATTGTTCCATTAGCACTTAACGTCCATGGTTTATTATTTGTCCATATTAAGTTATACAGTTGGGCAGGTGACATTTCATCACTTTTACCAGTTTCCCAATCTACAATAATAACAGAACCAATATCTTGCTTCATCACTAATTGATATTCTAGTGATCCAAACTGACCTTCCCAAGCATTGGCAAAAGTTAAACCTTCCTTCATTTTTTGTTTTATAAATGCATCTGTCATAACTGGTCTAATCTGTCCAATAATAGTTTCAGGACTCATATTTAACATTCTAAATGAGCTAGGATACAGACTATTAATATCAGTTACTCCTACATATTTATGAAACCCTTTCTTTGGATATGCAACATATGCACCTGCAACGCCATCGTGTTTTTCTACGCCATCTTCGTCTTCATCTTCAAGATCTTTGGGTTCATGTTTTCTGTTTGGAACAACTAATTGTTTATCGTGACATTCATTAATTGCAGCTTGTTCTGTTTGTAAAACTGTTCCTTTAACTGTAGGAAGTAATACTGTATTAGTATGAGCAAGATTGTTTGCTAATCCAATATAATGTAATTTTCTATCTAATAGGTCAAGAAGATTAACATCTTGTCTGTTATATTCAATAAACTTTTTGAAATCATTATTATATAACTGAGCCAATGTTCCATCATATTCAGTCTTAGATCCTAATTTTTCAAACTCTGCAATCGCATTTAAACTATAACTATGATGTTCACCAGGAGTAAACTTTTTGTACAGTGCCATATAATCTAAATGAATTCGTCCTATTAGATCATATGATTCTTTTTCAACACCATATCTAGTATAAGAAAACTTCTTTGGATACTGATTCCATAAACACAATCTACTTGTATCATTTTTTGATAATATCTTGCATATCCTATTCACTATATAGGGAATATCGTATCCCTCGCTGTTCCACCCGCTTAGAATATCACAATCATCTATCAAAGTTAAAAAAGTATTTAACAGATCAACTTCAGTCTCAAAAACAAAAGTATTACTAAACTGATTAGCGATTTCTTGACCTTGCTCAAATGTTAAAGTTTTTGGAGGTAAAGCTAGAGTAACAAGTTCATCTAACCAATTCAAATAAACTGTAACCGCAGTTATTGGCATAAAAGCATCTTCAGGACTGCTAAATCCACCTTTTGGGTCTGAGTCGACTTCTATATCAAAAAATCCAATATTCAACTTAGGAGAAGGTAAGTGCCTATAATTCTCGTATAGGCACTGGAATGTCCAATTTAGATCACTTTCCCAAATAACTTTATTGCTGTGGATCCTAAGTTCTTTTTGAAACTCTTTAAAATTGTTGGTTTTAAATTTACTTACAGAAGTATTATATATTGTTCTATACTTACCTTTATTATCAGTAAAATAAAATTCGTAATTAGCCAAATAATCTTTATAGATCCGCTGGCCATTTACCCTCTCAACAACATATACTTTATTATCCTGCTTTGAAAATAATGCGTCCACATACATAGTTAATTTTACATCTCCTTTAGATGTGGGAATTACTTCATTTTTACTGTGTCAAGAATGTTTGAAATTTGAGTATTATCCATTTCATTAACATCCCATGAATTCTTATATGCCATTTTTAATGCACGTTTCAAAACTGAAGGCTTAATTTCCCATTCTTTAGCTAGGTTATTAAGTGTATCTGCTAAACCCTCATTAAGTGTTTCAACTTCGTGCATCACACTTAATCCTTCCTTAAAAACTTGTTCTAATTTTACTTTTTCTTCACCATTAAAAATCTTTAACGTCTGAGTACTTGTATTTTCCATATTTACATTGTCCTTAGTATTAAGTTTAACATAACGTTCGGTACATGTCAACTGTCGTATTTAGTGGTGTTAAATTTGTACAAAATTTCTGTCACTAATATTTGTAGATGATAAATATTTGTGAAGTAGAAAATACTTCAATCAAACTAGTTTATGGAGAAGTAAAATATGAATATGGCACAATTTAGCACAGAAGAACAAGCTAAGGCAATGTTAGCTCTAATCGGTCCTATGGGCGGTGGTGGATCTTACTATGTACCTGAGTATGCTGGTCCGTTCAGTGTTGACTTAGGTCCGGATAGTGCAGTAAAGTTTTGGCATCTACGCCTTTTCAATGGCTTTGAATGCAACGTAGGCTTAAATCAAGCTAACGTAGACAAGTACGGCGTAGAACAAGCCAAGGCTCAGTCAAAGGCTGAAATGCAGGCTGCTGGACGTTGGACAATTAACGCTTAACTAAAAGGGTAGGTGATCTTTAATTCTTGGAAATTGGAGCGTATAAATTACGCTCCATTTTCATGAGTGAGGAAATATTTAAATATTTCTTGTTGATCTTTTCTTATTTTCAATAAATCGTCTGGTAAAGTAAACCACTTAGTATTACCAGTTTCAAAGTCTGTATTAGAAAAGTTATTAGGATCAAATATTTCACAAGCAAATACATGCAAATCGTATTGTTTATACTTAAAAATATTTATTGGCTCAACTTGTTTGACATTTGAAAGAACTAATCCAACTTCTTCTTGTGCTTCTTTCAATGCATTATTTATTGGGCTGTAACTTGGTTCAATTCCACCTTTTGCTAATTGAAATTTTGTTCCACCAAATGAAGGATCAGACGGTTTCATTAGTAATACTTTTAATTTACCATTATCATAGTAATATGGAATCATCCCCGACTTATCTCTTTGTTTAGTTGAAATATCATGTAAAAACTTTATAGCTTGTAGCTTATTAGGAAATTCATGAAATAAATTAGTCTTTTCGTCTGTCAGATTGAAAGCATACCCACCACTAAGTGGATGCGAAGCAATATGTTTAATAATATTAAGAATATTTTTAGTAGTAGATTTAAATTCGTATTCAATTCTGGTTCCTGGAGTAAAGTTAACTCCACCCAAATAAGTAGCAAATCGTACCGCACCATTGTTCATTTCTAGATCAATATCTGGAACTAGATCTCTGTGTGCTGCTGGATAGTATCCTGAAAATCTTTCAATTAGTTTGCCGCTGGCTGTTATTAATCCAAAATATGTTTGATGTTCAACTTCATTTAATCTCATTGTTTTAGGTTCCTAATCATATTTTTAGCCAATACTTCTGCATCATGTCTTGTAAAATTTGGATTCTTAAGAGTAGCATCAAGTATTTTATTTTTGATATCGCCAACTAGTCTACCTTTTGCACCCAACGCCATAATTTCATTACCATCCAATATACTCTTAGTATTAAGGATTTGATTGATATCCATTTGTTGGATACGCTTTCTGATCATATTGATTTGTTCTGGCAATCCGTGACCTACAGCATGAGAATTATTGTCTGCATTGATTACGTCCAACACATCCTCAAGATTGTGACTAACTCTGTAGATAAACTTTCTAAGAGTTGAATCCTTCATAAGTGTTCCATCTGGACCAGCGCTCTTCAATCCCATATGATTACTGATAATAATACAAACTTTATCAATAACTTCAGTTGGGTATTTTAGTCTACGCAAAGCAACTTTTGCAATGTCTGCTCCAATACTTTCGTGACCAATAAATTGCACTTTTCCATCTTTTTCTGTTCTCGTTGAAGATTTTCCACAATCGTGAAATAGTGCCGCTAGTCTCTTAATAAGGTCTGGTGAACTATTGTCTAGAACTGTTAGAGTGTGTCCAAGTGCATCTTGGTTATGAAACTTGTTTTGCTTTAGCTTATCTAGTGCTTTAAGCTCAGGCAAAATTACGTCCATAATGCCAGTAATTCTAAATAGTTCAAATGCTTTACCAGGCTTATTAAGAACAAGAATTTTACTGATCTCATCATTGATTCGTTCTGCACTGATACTCTTAAGAGAGGGAGCAGCTTTTTTAATTGATTTAATGACATTAAGTGGAAGAGTAAATCCATACTTAATTGCAAATCGAACAGCACGAAGAATACGAAGAGGATCTTCTGAAAATATTAGTTCTGGCTTTCCGGTTGTATTGAGTACTCCATTTTTAAGATCTTTCAAACCACGTCCACTCAAATCAAGTATCTCACCAGTTTGTAGATTTTGAATTAGAGAATTTATTGTGAAATCTCTGCGTAGTACATCATCCTTCAACGTTCCAGCCACTACAGCTGGCTTACGACTTCCTGGAGTATATTTTTCTGTCCTGGGTGCTACAAACTCGACATCCATTGGTCCCGAATTTGTTTTGATTGCAAGTTTTGCAGTAAAATATGTTGGGAACAATACAGGATTGCTATCTTGCTTAAAAATACCAAGCTTTTTAGCAATAAATGTGGCTGCATCAAGCCCAGCAGTAGGTCCACCATCAACAACAATATCGATATCTTTTGAATTTTTACCCAAAAGTGTATCACGCACAAATCCTCCAGCAATAAATAGCCTTCCGTCGAATTCAGATCCTTCGATTGCATTTTTCAGAAGTTCAATTGTTTCGTCGGTTTGTGATGATTCCATTATCATACTACTATTATACACTCTTTGGTTGATAATTTCAAATATTTTCATTACTTTCCTTTATCCAATATACTTTTCTAATTTATTGCCGTCTGCTTGTTTTTTATATCCTAATCGTTCATAAAATGATTTGGCTGTTGAAGTTAACACTATTTTCTTAACTCCTTTTATTTTAGCTTCTTTTTCTAACGCATTTATAACTTGTGATCCAGCGCCCCTTTCAATGGATCCAACATTCATAATTTCCGCTTCAGTTGATTTTCGTGGGATCCACATTGATCCAGCTGCTACAATCTTATTATTTAAAATAACAAATGCTGTCCTAATGTTAGCTCGCTGTGATAAAGGTGCATTGATTTGTATTTCTAATACTGTACTAATATGACATAATGCAGCATATTCATGATTTTCTTCGCCGTTTTCTTCCAATTCAGCTATTCGTTCATCAACTTGTTTAATTGATTGACGTGCAATATTATCAGACAGATTAATGCCAGTTTGTACATTTTCTTTTAATATCATTTCTGTTATTTTCATTGCTTTTCTTTTTTCACAAACGAATTTACAGGACTTCGTTTGTTTACTGTTGTCGATTCTTCACTTTTGGTTGTACTAATTTGCTTAATTGCACTTTTACCTGGCATCATTTTCAAAGCTAGTTTAATTGTTTCTTCATCTTCTGGACATTGTGTTGAGATAAACATATTCTCACCAAATATTGAGTCTTCTACATTAGTTTTTGGTAAAACTCCTGCTTGCAGAGCCCTTGCACGAGCAATAGCCATTCCCATCCTATATTGAAAATATGGGTCTTGATTGGTTAACTCAGGCAGAATAAATGCAGCAGGCAAAGCTCTTGCTACATCAATTTGAATACTACCTTCTCCACTTTCGTTTAATATTTCCTTAATAGTCATTTAAAGTTTCCTGGATTCTTAGATTTATTGAAAAAGTCAGCAGTAACTTTATCACTTACATTAACTGGCTTATTCTCTTTTTTGTGAACTACATATGTTGGGTGTGGCAAATTTAATTGATGTGCTAATATTTTACTTGGATTACCATAATATGATTGTTGTCCAATTCTAACGCTTATATCATTTATCCTTTGTATTGGAATATAAACTGATAGATTTCCTTTTGTATAAACATGCTCGTTATTTTGAACTCCATCATACATATATCCGTTGTCAACAAGCATATTATTCGAAATGACCTGATTGGCTGTCATCTTTCCAATTTTTTTGACACTAACTTCACAAATTTGCATATACTATATTTATCTTATTTCTCGTTTTGCTTTTCGGGTTTCAGTTCGTTTTCTTATAGATTCGGCAGATTTTGGTTTGCCTTTAGATGCTTTTGATAAATTAGCTTTATGCTCATCAGATTTTGGTTTTGACATATTGGCTCTTGTTTCAGCAGATCGATTACTTTGCGCTTTTGACATATTGGCTCTTGTTTCAGCAGATCGATTACTTTGCGCTTTTGACATATTGGCTTTTGCTTCAGCAGATCTTGGTTTTGACATATTGGTTTTGACTTCATCTGTATATTTTCTGCCTTTTTGTGCTTTTGACATAGCAACCGAATGTAAAATTCTAGCAGATTCATATTCTTCTGGAGTTGGAATATATCGACCCGTTTGATTTGGTCTTATAAAGCACATATTAAAAAATGCATGTGACATTTTATAATAATCAGGACCAATATATAACATCTGAGTTAATAACTGATGACATATAAAATGTTCTCGTCCAGTTAATACAACTAGATTATCGGGGTCATTTGGGTTGCCAGGTACCCATCCTGCTTTATAAAAACACCTTGGTATTATATGGTGCTTTTCGGTATAAGTATCTGATGGAAGTGGAAACACTCTCGCCATCTCAATTATTTCATAATATCTTTTTGTTTGCGTGTTATTGATAAATATCATTGCTGTTACTCCTTTTCAGTAATAGAGTAGTTGGGTGATTTCAACACCGCGAACTACATTATTATTTAGCAAAAATTTGACTTTAATACTGTAATTTGTTATAATAAATATATGAACGTCATCAACATTTCAGTTTTACTTCCAACCCGCGGGCGCAAAGAACCGTTGTTAAAATGTTTAGATAGCTTACTTGAAAATGCTAAAGATAATACCAATATTGAGGTATTATTAGGCGTAGACACTGATGATACTGAAGTAATAGAATACGTTGAAACTGTGATAATACCAAAATATTATCAAGTAACAATGTATTTGTTCAAGCAACTAGGCTATGAAAAATTAAATATGTATTATAATACTCTAGCTAATTTAGCTTACGGTAAGTGGCTATTTGTATTCAATGACGATGTTATATTAGAAACACAAGACTGGGACAATGTTATTTACAAGTATGAATCTCATCCAATGCCACTGCTTCGTGTCAACGTTAGAAATATGGACCATCCATTTGCACTATTTCCAATTATTAAAAAAGAAATGATTGAAGTTATGGGACAACTTAGCCCATATAGCCACATTGATCGATTTTTATATAACTGTGCAACAAATATTTGTAATGGAATTGTAATCGATATCCCTGTAGATGTAATCCACGATAGATTTGATATAACTGGTGCAAATAACGACGAAACATTTAAAAATAGTATTTCAACATATGCTAAGACTGAAGGTAATCCGCTTGATCCAGCAAATGATGACTATCCAACTCAACACCAATATATGCTAATGTTAGTCAATCGTCTACGCCAGCATATAAACAACAAATATAACTATGCTATCCCGCTTATTGATTTGAGTAAGCCAGTACAAGTGATTAAAAAAACTACTGCAAGTCACGGTTGTGCAAAATAATTGTGCTATAATAGTAGTATAAGGAAGTAATAAATGAATATAGGCATTATAGGTAAGGGCGTTGTTGGGCAAGCTGTTTATACAGGCTTAGAGATGTTAGGGCACACGATGTCATATTATGATATCAAAGAAAAGAATACTTCGTTACTTGATGTAATAAATACCGATATTGTGTTTATATGTGTTCCCACATTGAATACGATATTCAATGAATGTAACATAAGTATAGTTGATAAATGTTGTTACGATTTAGCAGTAAAAAATTATCGTGGGATCGTCGCAATTAAGAGTACTGTTATTCCAGGCACAACTGAAGCATTAGGCAAAAAGTATTCTAATTTACATATTTGCTTTGTTCCAGAATTTCTTCATGCAGCAAACGCATTAGGTGATTTCTGTAACATGGATGTATTAGTAATTGGATCAAATGATTTAACACATTTTACAACTATAAGTCAGTTACATGGACAATATCCTCAGTTAGTTAGATTTGTAAATCCAACTGAAGCTGAATTAATAAAGTATTTTAACAATGTTCACAATGCAATGAATTGTACATTTGCTAATATTTTTCATGAAGTATGCAAAAAATTTGGTGTTAACTATGATAATATATTACATGCAATTGCTGAACGTCCGAATATTAGTCCATTGTATCTAAAATCAGATTCTGAATATGGAGCATTTGGTGGTGAATGTTTACCAAAAGATACTATTGCTTTTAACACTCTACTAAGTAAGTTGAAACTAAATTACAGTTTAATTGATTCAATCTTAATGGATAACGAGAAATTTAAATGAGACAAAAGTTAATTAATACACTAAAACTATTAGAAAAGAAGGTTCCTCCTCCTAGAAAATGTCATCATTCATTGACGTATAATACATATGGTCCTGACAGAGATGAACTAGGATTACATGTTAATATAGATGGGTGTTTTGTTACATTATTTTTGCAAGATGATGATTTTGATAAAACTCCTGAAACGTTAGTAGATGATATCATATTAGAGTTAGACAAATATTTTAAGAGATTATCAGAATGAGACAGAAAATATTAGTAACTGGTGCTAGTGGATTGCTTGGAACAGAATTATGTCTCCAGTTATCCACTCTAGGCGTTGAAGTTTGGGCGGTTGATAACCACAGTAGAAGTTCTAGTATTCCAGTATGCGATAAATTTATCAAATGTGATGTAAGTGATCCAAATCAATACTATCATTTTGATTTTGATTTCGACTATATTTTTCATTATGCTGCTGTTAATGGAACTACTAACTTCTATTCAAATCCAAACAAAGTATTATATAATAATACAATGGGCGATCTACTAATGTTTGAGTTTGCCAAGAAATGCAAAAATCTTAAAAAACTTATTTATGCTAGTAGTAGTGAAATAGTATCTGATGATATAACTCCAACTGCTGAAGTATCAAATTCATCTATAGATGATATTCATAACCCACGTTGGTCTTATAGATTGTCTAAGATGAGTGCAGAAAATTATCTAAGTAATAGTGATCTTCCATATTTAATTATTAGATATTTTAATGTATATGGTAACGAAACTTTCCCGGGACACTTTGTATTTGATCAAATTACTAAAATTAAAAAAGGTATTTTTGAATTAATTGGTGCTTATGAAACACGTTCTTTTTGTCATGTTAGTGATGCCATAAAAGTTACAATTTGTGCAATACCTAGTTTTCCAACTAATGAAATTGTTAATATTGGTTCTGATGAAGAGATACTAATTATTGATGCAGCAAATGCATTGGCTAGTATGTTAGGCCACAACTGTCCAAATTGGAGACTATTAGATGGTATGGAAGGCAGTACTAAAACACGTAGGCCTGATTTATATAAACTATTAAGAGCTGTCCCAAGTTATAAGCCAATGAAGTTCATTGATGGAATAAAGCTTTTATCTTGTTGACTGCCAACTCGGCTTAAATTCTTTTACTGAATCAGGTTCAACATCATTATAATGTGTTGTATTAAAAACTGTATCTGCTCTAGGACTTGTCATTGCGTCAGCTGAGGGTCTAGTAAGTCTACCTTTTTCAGGTTTCTTTTTAAACATGTCTAACAAGCTTTCATTGATATCATATTGCTGGTAAAGATTTTCTAACTCTTTAGCATATAGTCTGTCAGAACTAAATTTCTTCATCTTTTCTGGAATCTTCTTAAATAATTTAACCCACATATCAACAAATTTTACTGGAAGAGTTCGTTCACTCCAGTTAATTCCAATACCATCTGAATCAATACCGGGTCCATAAATTCTAAACCAAAATGTTTTATTGTCAGGTTCAGACTCTGTCCATGCCTTAACTGTATATTGTCCATCTGAAGATTTAATGTCTGGTAAGTCTGATACTCCACCACCCATTGGCTTACTTCCTTGTGCTGTTGGTTCTGGCGCGTCAAAACTATCTTCTTGAACAGTTGTTTCGCTTACTTTATTATAGTCAGTTACTTCTAACCAACCATCATAATGTAATGCTGCTCTAAGCTTATCTTCAAATGCTCTTATTGGTAACTTTTTTGTATTAGATGCAGCAATATTCCACATTGTGGATCCATCGCTATAACCACTATCAAAAATTGAAGATTTTCCTAATAACTGTCTAACTGCCTTAGTTATTGAGTCACGACCACCTTGAGGAATTTTAACTTTAAACGTTTCAGGAGCTTTAGTAACTCCAGCTTCTTGCATACGGGTCATTGTTTCTAACAGTGTTCGAATATTACTCATTTCTTTTTTCCTTTTGATTCCATACATCCACCACCAACTGCTTTTGATGTTTGTTTCTTTGGTTTTCCACCTAGTACTGGTGATTGATTAGGTATCTTTTCTTCTGCATCTAAATATTCTTTAAAAGAATAACTATCAATGGGTTTGTTTAATAATGCTTCTTCATCTGTTTGCTTTTTCTTATTTTTTGTCATAGCAAAGAAGCTCTTAGTACTTGACCCTGACTTTTTAATATCGCCTTTAGTGTATGTCCAACCATAATCATTAAGTGTCACTTTAGAATTCCCATAAGTATATATAGATTCGTCTTCTATACGGCCAGCATAGTGCCAATTTAAATTTTCAAGATATGATCCAATGGTGTCTGGACTCATTCCATATTCGTCATCGCCAGACCATTCTTTAATCATTTTGTCCATTGATTCTAATATTTTTTTAATGTTAGCCATATTATTTTCCTGTAATCTGCTTCACTAAATTTGAAAACATACTTCCAATGGCAGAAAATATCTGTTTAAAATTTGCTTTGTTGCTTTGAAAGAAAATAACAATTTGCTTTGATACAGCCACAATTGCATTTTTAATACCTACTAAAATCTTTTTAACTATTGTCATTGTATATTCCTTGCAAAATCAGCAAATTGTTTTGTGATTTTCGCTACTTCATCTTCTTTGGGTGCTTCTTTAACTACTTTCTTTCGAGTAAGTTGTCTAGTAACTGTGCCTGGTCCGCCGTTTAAAAATCCATTGCCTCCACCCATACTGCCAGCAATTCCACCGCTTGATGTTCCACCACTCCCTGCGTCTTCACTTAAAAATTTAGCATCTAAGAGTGATAATAAACCACTTATAGTATTAGATACTACAGTCTTAGATAACATTCTAACTGGATCAACAACATCCATATAATACTTATTAATAATAATTTGCTCTTGCTCTGCTCCGTTTGCACCAGCTTTAGGTGAATAAAAGTGTCTAAAATTCTTACTATTAGTACATAACTTTTCGATTTGCTTTACACCTTTATAGATATATTTACGTGAATCCGTTGTATACATACCTTCTAACCAAAGTTCGCTTTTAGCAATGTAAAATCTAATATCACCATGTTCTATACTAATTCCAAATTTTTGACTTATATCTTCATGAAATATTACATCGTTTGATCTAGAATCACTTAGTGAAGGAAGTTTAACTGCGCCAGATTTGGTAATCCAACCAAACATTGTATAGTTTAAATTTCTAGAAAATACTTCTTTAATTAGCATAATATTATTTATCCAATTCTCCATATCCTTGTGCTTGCCCTTCATCACTGGTTGTAAAAATACTATTACTTCTTCTAGCTTCAATTCCAAGTAGTTTCAAATTCTTATCATAAGCAATTGTATTATCAATATCACTATCGACGGTCCGTCTTTTTTCAATACTAGCTGATTCAAAAATTACTCCAGATGGTCTTGTGCCACGAAATAATACTTTTTTTATTGTATCAAAAATATTAAGATAGTTACTAGCTTCTTTTTGTATTTTCTTTATTACATCTACTTCTTTCTTTATAACTTGTTTAACCTGAGATAATTCTTTCAAATAATGTCCTTTTGCAGTCTGATGAATGTTTTTAACGGCATCGTTTGTTGTTTGTTTAATGTTATAATCAGAATCTTTAATCCAATAATTCAGTTTTTCCAGATGTGATTCGTCTTCCCACTTGTTTATTAAAACAGTACGATGGCTCTTTGCTTCCATTAAGTCAATTATTTTCATTTAGTGTATCCTAATTTTCTTCTAATTGTTTGAAATTCAAAAAAGTACTTTTCTAATATAGCAAAATATGCTCCATGTATTAGTACTTCATTTTCTGATTTTAAGGCGGCTGGAAAATTCTTATTAGTAACTCTAAATTTTTTCTGAAAGCTATCTAAATCTGGTTCTCTATTTAATAATTCTCTAGTATATTTAAGTACTGGAGATTCGGGGAATTTCAATGATATCCATTTTAAATTATCTACTATAGTACTTTTTTCTGTAAAACCTAATATTTCATATAGTTTAAATTTATAGTCAATCAAAGTAGATTTTAATTTCCAAACAAGATTATTATATTCTTTATCAGCCCTTTCAATCTCGCTGTCAATTACATTTGTTATTTCTTTTGGATAATCTTTTACATAACTACCCATATGATCTAAAATCAAATCATTGTGTATTCTGCTCCAACTAAATACTGCTGTATTTTTTGGAATGATGACATATGATATTTGTCCGTAGTCTGAAGAAGAATCCAAACTAGATGTGGTAAAAATACTATTACTTCTAAGAGCTTTAATACCAAGTAACGTCATCAAATTATCATATCTTAGAGTATCCGATTTGCTACTATCCATTGGACGTCTATTTTCAATACTTTCACCTTCAAAAATTACTCCAGTTTTTTTAGTTCCTCTATATAATACTCTATGTGTTGCATCAAATACTTTAAGATATTTACTGCATTCTTTCTGTATTTTAATAGTAATGTCAGTATTTATTTGTGCGCCGTCTTCCCACTTGTTTATTAAAATTACACGGGTTGAATGTTTCTTTGCTTCCATTAAGTCAGTTATTTTCATTTAAGTAATCCTAACTTAGTTCTGAGTGGTTGAAGGTGTACGAAGAAGTCCTCTTCAGCTACAGCAAAATATTCTCCGTGTATTAATACTTCATGCTTGGATCTGATTGCTGCTGAAAAATAAGAATCATAAACTCCATACTTTTTTTGAAATTCTTTAAGATTATATGTTGGATTTATTAGTTCTTCTGAATATTTAAGTATTGGAGATTTTGGTTTATTTTTAGAGATCCAACTAACTAACCCTTTGGCATCTTCGATAGTTTCTTGATACAACAAATCTCTCAATGAATTATTATATTCTGTCATTTCTTCAATTTTATTTTCGTCTTTTAGTTTCGATATAATAGCGTCACTTTTATCAAGCTCTTTTTTAATCACATCTTTTAATTTACTAGAATACCTAGGGCCTAATAATGCTCTTCTATGTGTAGAATCTAACACCAAATCAGAATATATAAAGCTCCAACTAAACACTGCTGTATTCTTAGGTATAATTACATATACTTTGCTTCCATAATCACTTGCCTGATTTGAACTTCCTGTTGTAAATGTACTATTACAACGTAAGGCTTCAATACCAAGTAACTTCAATTTTTCATCATATTCTTTTGACAAAAGATTACTACTGTCCTTAGGATGACGATTTATTGGACTCGTTGCTTCAAATATAGATCCTCCGTTAGTAGTACCTCTGAATAAAAAATTGTTGATTTGATCATATACTTTAATGTAATTACTACATTCTTTTTGTATTCTCTTAGCAATAGCAGTCTCTGAATTAATAATTGGTTTTATTTTGGATAACTCTTTCTCACAATCTTTTAGTAGTTTTTTAAACTTTGTCTTTTCTTTTGGATCTTTTTCTTGTTTAATAAGAGATGTGATATCGACGATATCTTTATTTACATCTAATCCATCTACCCATTTAGTCAGTAAAGTTTTTCGTTTACTAACAGATTCTAATAGTAAGTCATTTATTTTCATAATAATTTTTTAACCATTGGCCAAAATAGATGATTAATGGCAATATATTTTCCGTGTATTAATACTTCGTTACGAGACTGTAATGCCGCTGGCATATCACTATTAGTGATCTGATATTTCTTTTGAAATTTATCTAAATTAATTGTAATTGTATATTCAATGAGATCATGAAGTATTGTCGAGTTTGGAAAGTTTTTCTCTATAAAATCTAAAGTGTAAAATCGTGTATCAACTTGTTTAAACTTAATAATATCTTTTAAAATTAGAATATATCTATACATGACTCTGTGTTTGTCGGGGAGATAGTAATCATCGTCATTTATCAGGTGTTGATATTTTGATAATTCTAGTCTAGATTTGTTAATTAACTCAATTGGTAAATCATACAAATCATCAAACGAATTACTTGTTAGTACTATATCGTCGGACGTCAATGAGCATGAAAAGTCTGCTGAATCTTCAGGAATAATTATATATGTATTCCCATATATTTGTACAGCCTGTTTCGAACTACTAGTAAAAATACTATTCAATCGAAGCGCTTTAATACCTAATTGTGTTGCACATCCATCAAACAACTTACTCATTATAGCACTACTATCAAGTGGTCTTCTTTCTGACAGAGATTCTGATTCAAATGCAGTTAAGTTTCCATTGATGCCACGATATAACCATCTTTGTTCTTGTTTAAAAATATTTACATACTTATTGCAACTAGATTTAACTATCTGTTGAACATTATTTATAACATCCCTATAGTTAGTCATGTCATTAATTATTTTTTCTTCCTCATCAATGACATTCTCATAATATCCAATACTCTCTGTATCAATGGGTTCACTAGACTTAATTAAATCTATTTTATTTCTGAGGCGGTCAATACGCTCTATACAAGATGTATAAACAATAATATCAAAATTACCAGTCAATGAGACTTTCTTAGGAGCTCCATCTTCATTGATAATCTCTGAGAAACGCATTAGTTAGGCCCTTGCTTTCTTAGTCATTGACCGCATTTTCCACGCCCATTTTTCGTGAGCAGCAATACGATCCTGTAAAAAGTTTTGTAGACCTAAATGATCACCAGCTTGAGCATAAGTTTCTTCTAATAGCTTAATCACAACATGATTGTTTTCTAATAGCTCTTCAATCATTAATTCAGCTCTAGGAACTAGTAATTGTTCACTAATTTCAGTTAGTTCAGCAAAACGTGCTAAACTTCCTGGAGCATATATGTCAAGTGCTCTGATATGTTCAGCAATATCATCACATGATTCAAACACATCCTGATATAATTCACCTAGGAATGCATGATAAGAATGAAAATGGGGACCTTCTAGGTTCCAATGGAAGTATTGAGCTTTTAGTTGGAATACATAAGATGTAGCTAATAAACGTTTGATCTTTTCTTCGAGATGTAGGATAGTCATATAACTATTTATCTACATGTTAAAATATCATTCACCAAATAATTTTATTTTAATATCTGGCCACACACTAATGTGAATACCATAATATTCGCCATGTATTAATATTTCATTGCCTGATTTTAATGCACTAACGAAGTTTGTTGAATCAATTTGATATTTTGCTTGAAACTTATTAATATTTGCTGGAACGTCTTTGGCATCATCTAATATAATATCATCGTGAGTTTTACTCCAACTAAAATCAGCGGAGTCTTTTGGTATAATTATATATCTTGTTCTAGTTGTATTCTGACCAAAATTTAAATAGGCAGAGATTTGGCTAGCATCTCCGCTAGTAAAAATACTATTTTTTCGTTGAGCTTTAACACCCAATTTATCTAACTGCCTGTCAAACAAAATAGACATATAATTATCACTATCAACAGGAATTCTGTCAATGAGACTCCTGTCTTGATATAATGCTCCACGATTTTTTCTGGCACTATATAAACATTCGTCGGTTTGTTTAAACACACTTAAATATTTTTTACACTCAGCGTTAATTTGCGGAATAAAATTGTCAAATTGTGCTAAGTAATCAGTAAATTGCTTCATCAACATTGTATATTTTACTGTTTCTTCATCAATATAATCCTGTGTTGATTTATATTCGGGGTTACTTTTATCAATCTTAATAAGATATATTTTTAATTCTTTTATATTGTGATCAATTTGAAGAATTTTTTTTATTTAAACTAGCTTGTATTTTGGGAACTAAAATTTGTTGATGTTTAGTTTCAGTTAAAAATTCATGTGATCTCATTTTAATAATTTACCTTTGAGTGCTTCCCAAACTGAACTATGCAAGCCATAAAACTCACCATGTATTAGTATTTCATTTCTGGTACTAAGTGCTTTATCAAAATTAGTTGTATCAATTTTAAATATGTCTATAAACTTCTTTATATCAACAGTTGGTTTATATTTAAGAAGTTTTTTGGATATTTTCAGTATTGGCGAATTAGGAAATATTTGTTTAATACGTCTTAAATTAAAATCCATGTTTGTATAATTTTGCTTGTCAAGATTATATAATATCTTGTGATATTCATTACTGGTCCAGTAATGATCATCATCGTCATTATTATCAATATCATCTGTTACTTTTCCCAACTCATCGCTTATTATTTTTTTAAATGGACTATCTACATAAGTTGGAATTATTGATGAGTTGCTTAGTATTAGATCGTCGTTGGATTCACTCCAGCTAAAATCAGCTGTACTTTTAGGTATAATAACATACTTTGTTTGGCCATAGCCACCAGCATGTGATGAGTCAGACGAAGTAAAAATACTATTTCCTCTGCGTGCTTTAACACCCATTTCTTGTAATATTTTGTCAAATGATATAGTAATTCCTTGGTCGCTGTCTCTTACTTGTCTATTTTCAACACTACGTCCAACATATAATCCACCATGCATTCTACGGCCACTAAACAAACACTTATCTGTACGTTTGTAAGCGTCTAGATAAGTTTTACAGTCGTTACGAATTTGAGGAATGAATGGTGTAAATAATTTTAAATAGTCTTGGCATCTCTTTTTAATTCTTGCATACTTAGCTTCTGCAGCATCTAATTCAATTTTAACTTGTTCAGCTGATGAAGCATTAAAATCTTTACTGGTGTTGTTTACAAGATTATTATATCTTTTCTTTAAGTAATAAACAGTATGTCGGTTTAATGTAACATTATTTATTAACTCAGTATTTATAGGTGTTACTAAAACTTCCATATCTATTACTTCATTGATTTTCATTGGAATAACTTCCCTTTAACTATGTCCCATATACTGTTATGTATCCCATAATATTTACCATTTATTAGTATTTCGTGATTTGTGTTTAGTACCGCTTCCATTGAGGTTGTATTAATCTTGAACTTTTCTTGAAACTTGTTGAGATCAATTTTTGGTTTATATTTAAGTAATTGATCTGCTATACTATTAACTGGAGAGTCAGGATATTTATTTTTGACATAAGCTAAATCAGTTTTAATGTTATAAAAATTTTGTCTATATAACCATTCTAAGATTTGTAAGTATTTGTAATGTTGTCCAATATCAGAATCACGTTCAATTCTTTCTTTTTCATCTTTAAGAATCTTTTCCATATTATCTGGCAATGGTCTGTAAGTTAATTTCAATGAATAACTACTTAGTACTAGATCATCTCTTGTTTCGCTCCAACTAAAGTTAATGTCATTGAATGGAATTATTATGTATCTATCAGCGCCATATTCTGCAGCATGACATTCACTTGACGTTGTAAAAATACTATTTCCTCTACGTGCTTTAACACCAAGTTTTTTTAATAAACTATCAAATTTGGTTGTAACAGAGGCCATACTGTCTTTTGGTCTTCGTTTTTCTAAGCTTTCATCCTGATACAATGCTCCATGAAATCTACGTCCACTGTATAATACTTGGCCTGTTCTGTTAAATAATTCTAGATAATGACTACAGTTATTTTGAATTATTGGTCCGAATTTTGAAAATTCTTTCATTGAATCAGCAAATCTTTTTTGAGTTTTTATAACATTATCTTTAGCTTTTTGCAACTCTTTTTTAAATTTAGCAGCTTGTTCTGGAGTTGTACTTTCCAACTTGTTATGTTCAATACTTTTTACTTTGTTAATGCCTACTTGCAATGTAGCTTGTAACTCAAGCTGAACACTATGTATTAAAACTTTTTCATTTGCGCTTTCAACAATAAATTCGTGTGACCGCATTACATATCTCCTTTAAACAAATCAAATAAATCAATTTGAACCGCAATGTATTTTCCATGTATTAGTACTTCGTGCTTTTTAATTATAGCAGTTTGTAAGTTGGTGTCCATTGGTTTATATTTTTTCTTAAATTTATTCAAATTGACTCGGCTATATTCAATACTGTTTAATGTAAGTAGTAATGATTCAGGAAAATAATAATTTAGAAATTTTCGACCAGTGAAAGAAATAATTCTGTTTCCAGTAGTTCGAACATCTAGTAGATATTTATAATAACATTGTAGAATTGATAATTTTTCATTATATTCATTATCGTTTGATTTTGATATTAACTCTTTCTCTTCTTCAATTTTAGTCTGTATTTCATCTAATTCATTGTCTAAGGCGGCAATCACTTCGGGTGAAAAAGACATTAGTCCATTAAATGAATCACTATGTAATATTAGATCCTTTCCAGCCTCTGACCAGGAATAATCAGCTGTATCTTCAGGAAAAATAACATAAATGTTATTACCATATGATTTAGCTTGGCTTATACTACTTGATGTAAAAATACTGTTAGAACGCAGAGCTTTAATACCTAATTCTTGTAAACAACTATCATATAATATAGTAGAATCTATATTGCTATCTTTTGGAGGTCGATTATTAGGACTGTCGGATTCAAATGCAGGAAATGAATTTGACTGACCACGATATAACATTCCACTATGCTTGAAGATTCCAATATATTCACTACATCTTTTTTTAATTATTGATATCAATAATTTTATGTTTTCTTTTAAATTTTCTTCTTTGTATTGATTTTTTTGAAGTTCAGCAATTCTATCAGTTAATACTTTATATTCTTTTTTAATTTTAAAAGATTCGTCAGATGTAATTTCTGGATTAAACCATATTTTTTCATGACATTCTGCTTGTTTCTTTTTTAAATCAATAATTACATAAGTAACCAATGGATCAACAGAAATGTCTACCAATGGATCAACAGAAATGTCTACCAATGGAGTTTTAACTGGTTTTATGTTCTCTACTTCAAATAGTCTCATATTAGTTTTTCTTTTCTGATATAGTAAGTAACGGTTCAAAATTTGAATTAGGTACAAATTCGTGTTTACGTATAACTGTCTTAGCTAAAAGCTCAAGTTCATCTTTAAATTTGTTCCATACTAGCACGAATGGAGCATTAACATCAGTTTTTAAATCTTTTAATACTGCTTGAAAGCCTGGATCTTTCTTTTTCAATTTTGGTGCATATTTTCGATAAGTTTCAATGAATAATCTGGCAAGTTCATTGATTGTTATTGGTTTCTTATTACGTAAATCATTTACTCTATCTAAGAAGTGTGTTGAAAAATGAACATCCATTCCAGCTAGCTCCCAAAATTGATTTAAATACTTCTCCAGAGAATGCAATTCATCATTAGTAATTTCTTCCGTTATTTTCTTTTTGGTACCTGACGGGGCAACTGCCATAGCGTCCTTTAAGGTTTTGAAATAACTCATCCCATTAACTTTTAACTTTGATATTTGAACAGCTCTTTTTGGATCACCAGCTGCTGCTGAAATATAAAATGCTTTTTTATCATCTTCTGCTGCTGCTTTTCTCAATGCTGAAGCACTTCCAAGTCTGGGACTTTGTACGTGAGTAATTGATTTAAATGTATACTTACGTCCTAACTTGTCTGGAACTCCATTATAATCTTTAAGAAGTTTACCACTCCACCCATTCCAATCTTCAATATCAGTTACATATATTAAATCAGTTACTTCAGGATGATGTTGATTAATATAAAAAGCTAATGTAATAACTAATACTTCAGGAATGATGTGTCCTTTAAGGGTTGGATCAAATGCTTCCATCCAAGCTTTTTTAACTTCGTAAGTAAGTGGATTATCTTTATTATGAGTAGTAGGACTAGTACCAACAAACCATAAATTATTGTCAGCTGAATGTTTAACAACTTCAAATAATTTAACATGTCCCATATGTACTCCGTTAAATCGACCAAAGCACATAGCGGCTGTTGTATTACTTGCTTCAAATAATTGTTTGAGGTTCATTTAATGTTTTCCTAAGTTTGCTGCTGAGAATTTAAATCTATCAACTAACTTTACTGGGCCTGTATTGGTATGTACAATGAATCCTTCTTGACCAGTTTCATCACCTATTCCAGCATGTAAATCAGTAGTTGATTTATCAAGTTCATTTATTATCTTAAATTTTGCAACTGTAAGTAAACTAAACACAGTCATTACAGCACTAAATGCACTTTGATTTTTTTTAATATGTTCTAATATTCTAGGAGTTGCTGGTCCAGATTGAGTTTCTAACCATTTAATAAACTGTTGATCTAAATTAATTAATGATTTACTATATATAACATGTTGATTAACGAATGTTTTCAATAATGTCAAAAATGATTTAATCTTTGCTTCAGCTAAATCAGACTGATTAAATAATTGATCAATTGATGGACCAAACTTAGCAACTAATTGTGTAGCTTTTTTAAGTTCATCAGGCTCAGTAATAGTTACATTAGGAGCTAATTGGTCTGACATTATTAATAAGCCATTTACTTGATTTCTTACAACACTTTGTAAATCAGTATCAGTAACGTGATGTCCTGAAGTTGCTCCAGCATCTAACTTACTATGCACTATAATTCCAACTTTGCTACGTCCTATTAACTTACCGAGTTCAGTATCAACGTTAACTGAATAAGTAACTGTATTTGGAGTGAAGACAAACTTATCGCCTTGTTTTGGAGGTTGAGCTGTATACATTAAGTCTCCAAAAAGATATCCCGAAAAGCTTGTCGGAATACTCTTTTCAAAAATTGGCCACAGTGAAGAATATAAAGCAAGTAAATGTTGATTGGTGCCACCTTTTCTAGCTGATAATATTTGTTCAAGTTCTTGTATACTATGTGGAGGAGTACTGATCATATACTTATCACCCATAGCAAAACCAACTTTATCTCGTCCCCAGAATATAGCAGGCTTTCCGTCTGGCTTTAAACTTACTGTTTGTGGTTGTTTAATAGCTTGTCGTAATGCATTGATAGAGTCTGTTATCGCTGCTGATCCAATGAATGCAGCGTCTTCAACATGTTCAATTCGAGCTTTTTTAAGATTATATGTCTCTTCTTCTGTAATAAATTCTGATGATCGCATATCAGTATTTATCTGAATTAATAATATTATATTAATCGTTCAGCAAGCATATCTTCGTATATTTCTTTTCTAATAGCAATATATGTTCCGTGTACTAGTATTTCATGGCCAGATTTTAATGCAGCATCCAGATCAGTCTGGTCAAGTTTAAATACTTGTTGAAATGCTTTCAGATCCAAAATATTTAAATTTGAACTAGGTTGTAATACTATATCCCGATGTGTTTGAGACCAACTAAAATCATCAGAATTAAACGGAAAGATAACATATACTCTACCATATGAGATAGCTTGGCTTACACTAGTTGTAGTAAAAATACTATTTGATCTCAACGCTTTAATGCCTAGTTTGGTTGCAAATTCATCATATTCTTCTTGAATTACCATGTAACTGTCTTTTGGTTCTCTATCAAAAGGTGAATAAGCTTCGAATGCTGCTGGCTTCTTACTTCTAATTCCACGATATAATACTCTATCATTCTTTTTAAATGCATCATAAAATTTACTACATTCTGATTTAATTCTATTAGATATTTGTTCGTAAGTTTTTATTATGTCAGTATTTGAATTAATCTTTTCTAATTCATCATTGGCGCGTGCAAGCTTCTCTTGAAATAATTTTTTTCGTGATTCACTAGTAGTCTGATTTATAATTCTAACAAAAAATTGTATGTTAAGTTCGATATTTTCTTTAGCAATTGGATCGTAATCTGCTAGTAAAGTAACTACATTTGATTTTGATATTTCGTTTAGTCTCATAATAGTTTCTCAATGATCATATCTTCATATAAATCATGCCTAACTGCAATATACTTACCATGTATTAGTACTTCATGTTCAGAAAATAATGCCTCAGGTAAATTAGTCTGATCAAGTTTATATGTCTGTTGAAACTCTTGTACGTCTTTAAAATGTAATGGCTTCTCAGCGAATAATACAAGATCCTTTTTTGCATGAGACCAGCTAAAATCAGCTGAACTCTTAGGAAATACGACGTATAGATCGCCATAAATTCTAGCTTGATCTTCGTCTGACGATGTGAAAATACTATTTGATCTTTGTGCTATAATACCAAGTTGCTCAGCAAATCTATCAAATTTTAATGTATTAACTAATCCGCTGTCCTTAGGTCGTCTGTCAGTTGGACTATTCGATTCGAATGCTGCTGGTTTGTTATGTCTGATGCCTCTATATAATACAGCATTACTTCGTTTGAATATACTATAAAATTTACTACATTCATTTTTAATCTTATCAGCTAATTCTTTTAATATATCATTTGACTTATTATATTCTTCAATCTTTCTTAATTGTTCTTTGGCGTGGTCTAACTCAACCTGAAATATTGCTTTACGTTCAGGAGTAACATAATCTCTATTTAATTGATCAGTATAATACTGAATGTCTAAATTTATGCTGTTAAGTTTAGTAGCGTTATACTTATCAATTAATGTCGTTATGTTAGTAGATATTTCATTCAATCTCATAATAGTTTCTCTTTTATCATATCTTCATATACTTGATATTTAATAGCAATATATCGTCCATGTATTAATACTTCATGTTCTGATTTTAATGCAGCATCCAGATCTGTTTTCTTTAATTTGTATATCTCTTGGAATGATTTTAAGTCCTTAAATCCAGCTTTATGTTCAAGATATAATATAATTTCTCGTCGAGATTCTGACCAGCTAAAATCAGCTGTATCTTTTGGGTATATGACAAATAGAATGCCATAATATCTAGCGTGACATTCACTCGAAATAGTGAAAATACTATTTGATCTAAGTGCTTCAATTCCGAGTTCTTGAGCAAACTTATCAAATAATATTGTATTATTAACATCACTGTCCTTAGGTTCTCTATTTACTGGGCTCATTGATTCAAATGCTGGCGGATGTTTATATTTGTATCCTCTAAACAATACTTTATCACATTTCTTAAAGGCATTATAAAAGTCTCTACATTCAACTTTAATTTTAGTAGCTAATTTTTCCAATGAACCTTCCGGAAGTGATTCCAGATATGTTAATTCTTCTAGTGCATCTTCTAAATATTGTTGAGTTATTTTTTTATGCTCTTCTGTTTGTGGCTGCCGCATAAGTTTTTTATAATATGATATTTGCGAATTAATTGAATTTCTCCTAATAGGATCAAAATTCGCCGGTAGTAACAGTATTTTGTTTGAATCAATCATTTCATATAGACGCATAGTAATATTTATCTAAGTTTATAGTAATTTTTTACTTACCATTTCGTTGTATATGTCGTCTATAATAGCAATATATCTACCATGAATTAATATTTCGTGACCTGATAATAAAGCTTTATCTAAACTAAGTTGATCAAGCATAAATTTTTGTTGAAATAATTGGATTGATGTGCAACTATCTAACATGTAAGGAACTAATACTATATCAGAATATTTCATTGACCACGAAAAATCAGCTGTATCTTTTGGAAAGATATTATATAAATAATATCCATACTCTTTAGCTTGAGATTTTTGAGTAGTAGCGAAGATACTGTTTGACCTGAGTGCTCTAATTCCAAGCTGTTCAGCAAATGTATCAAATTTTATTGTGGCTATTTCATTACTATCCTTTGGCCGACGGCCTTCTATACTAGTTGATACAAATACTGGTGGTCTCTCATTTCTAATTCCTCTAAATAATACCTTGTTTACTTTCTTACAAGCATTATAAAATTTACCACATTCATTTTTAACTTTATCGGCTATTTTTTTAATCTTTTCATCTATTTCTTTGGCATCAATATCATTTAGAATATCTAGATTGTAGTCTATAGATTGTTGTAATGACTTTCTATCTTCTGGATCAGTTGAATCATTTTGTAATTTAATCAGATTAGCAATATTCTTCTCAGCACTCTCTTTTTCATCTAATCCTATTTCAGATAGTAACGAAATTATATTTTCATCAGACATTTCATATAGACGCATAGTAATATTTATATAAGCCTATTATAATACCTGATCTAACAGCAATATATGTGCCTTTAATCCAAATTTCGTGTCCAGATAATAATGCTTCTTTTAAATTAGTATCTGAATGTAATCCTAAAACCTTAACCATATTATTAATATTAAAATTAGTACGTAGTTTAAACTCTCCAAATTGCTTTTTAATTGGATGATTCAGGTAATCGACTCATGTATATTTCTAGAAGATTACGTTGTTCAAGCACATTATTAATAATAGACAAATACATTCTATTAATAGTTCCATGGTAATTATCTTCAACTATTGAAGGATTACTTGTTGGATACTTATCTATATAATCTTTTAAAGCTTTAGTGAATTGACTAGTATAAGAGTATGCTCCATATTTAATTACTGAATCAAAATCAAAAACTAAGTCATCATCATTTTCACACCAAGTATAATGAAAACCATTTTTTGGATATATTTGAAATACTTCACCAAAATACTTTGCTAATTTATGTGAAGTAGTTGCATATATAGAATTTAGACGCCTAGCTTCAACACCAATACTATCAAGACCCCAATCTATTACTCTATATATTTCTGCATTAGATGTCTTTGGAATACGATCAGTACTACTACTATCTATATAATAGTTATTCTCATCTCTGGAATGACCACGTGTTCCATGTAGTAATGGATGTTCAGGAACTTCTTTCAATACCTTAAGATAATCAGAACACTCAGTAGCTATTTTTTCTTCTAATGTGATATTTCAAATAAGCGCATAGCAGTATTTATCACATCTTAAATGACTATAGGTGGTAGAGTTTAATTCTACCACCTATATCAAAATACTACTTCTTAAATGTTGATAAATCTGTATTTATTACATCAGCAATTGGAGGAGGAACCAACTTTTTCTGTTCAATCCCACCATTAGCTTGAGCAATCGATGCTGTTTGCGGAGTTCCTAAAATAGCAGATAACCGTTCAGGATCTCCTGGGAATCTAAATCTACCAATATGATCTAGCTTAATAGAAATATCACCCCATACATCAATACCAATGCGCCTTGCTTGATCACAGAAGAACCAATCTTCGCTAAGTAATTCTTCATTAACAACTGGACAAGCAAATAAAGCATACATAGCTTTGTCATACTTACTATCCATACCAATGTTGCCTGAATACTTTGTCTCTGGATAAGCTTCAAACATCTTCGTAAATACATTACGCTTGATTAGCATAAATCCAGTACCTAAACGTGTTAACGGGATTAGGTTATTTACTGTAGTAATTTCACCCTTTTCATTAACATTCTTACCATCAATGTTTACAACATAATCGATTGGTAAGCTCTTCTTAGGATAGCATCCACCAACAATGTCTTTATCATGTAATAGCAATTGAAAGATATTCTCTGGTTGGAATCCAATATCTGCATCAATGAATAACAGATGTGTTGCATCTGCATTATCCATCATCTTAGCAACTAATGTATTCCTTCCTCGAGGAATTAGTGACTCATTTGTAAGTGTATCAATTGAAAAGTTTGAACCTAACTTATTACAGAAAATAACAAACTTTAAGCATGATACGAATACTGCCTCTGACAACATGCCATCATAGCATGGAATTGCTATGTGGACATGTTGTTTTCTTAGGAACTCAACTTCATCTGGAGTTAATTGCATCTTAATCCTTTTCAGTAATAACCTCTACCAATACGCCTTCTGGTGCAACTTTTGCTAATGCTCCCTCAATTTCTGCAATCAAGTTATTGTCGACTACTGATTCAACTTCAGAATCTCTGATTAATCTGCTGAAACGCACTACTACCATTTCTTCTACAACTTTAGCCATTATTTATAATCCTCTATAATATATATCTATTTTAATATTCAGTAACAAGTTCTTCAACTTGAATTTTACTGATATTGGATTGGACAGTGATCTTTAACTCTCCGTCCCAATCCAATAGTAACTTTGACTCATCAGCGACATTATCAAATAAGATCTTCTTGCTCAATGGAAGTTTGATTAACTTACTAACTTTGCGTGCTAATGGTCTCGCACCCATTTTATCATCAACACCAGTTTCAATAATGTAATCAATTAACTTTTCACTAGCAACAACCTGGAACTTCTTTGCTGATAGTAAATTATTGATATCGTTGATCAAGCTAACAACAATCTTACGATAACTCAAATTATCAAGCTTATTGAATGTGCAAATTGCACTTAGTCTATTTCTAAACTCTGGCTTGAAAAAGTCTTTAATTGCACTCTTATTGTTTTTCTTAGAACTTTGATCAAACCCAATTAAATTTTGTTCCATCTCTACAGATCCAAGATTGCTTGTTAAAACAATAATACTTTCTCTGCAATTTGCTTGCTTACCAACTCCATTGATATAACCTTCATCCATCATTTGTAGTAGGATTAATGTAACATCAGGATGAGCCTTTTCAATCTCATCAAATAAAATAATGCTATTTGGATGAATTTCAATTTCATTAACAAGCTGGCCGCCACCCATTGTGCTATCATCAAAACCTACATACCCAGGAGGTGCTCCAATTAGTTTTGATACTGAATGCTTTTCTTGATATTCACTACAATCAACTCTGATCAAGTGCATATTCAATTGTTTGCTCAACTCTTTACAAATCAATGTCTTGCCAACACCAGTTGGTCCAAGTAGCAAGAAGCTGCCAATTGGCTTATTAGGATCTTTCAACCCAGCCTTGCTGATAAGTAATTCATCAGTGATGATATCAACTGCTTCATCTTGACCATATACTACTTTCTTTACTTCAAAGCTTAGATCTTTGATTTTTTCAGTTTGAACTTCATCTAGCTGTTCAAGAGGAATCTTAGTTGCTTTACTAATTTCTAGCTGGATATCAGACTTATTAACTATCCAATCTGTTGCATCTAAAATTTTAAATTTTGCACAAGCACTATCAATTAGATCAATTGCCTTATCAGGTAACTTTAACTCTTTCTGATAGCGAATACTCAAATCAACTGCTTCATCAATGGCTTCGTCTGTAATAAATCCACCATGAAATGTTTCAAAGTAACTCTTAATTCCACGTAAGATTTGTTTTGCTTTGTTTGGAGTTGGCTCAGTTAACATTAACTTACGGAACCTTCGCATCAAAGCTTTATCTTTTTCAAATGACTTTTTGTACTCTTCCCAAGTTGTACTTGCAATAACTTTAATTCTGCCCTTTGAGATAGCAGGTTTGAGCATATTTGCTAAATCTGGACCACCAGAAGATCCTGATCCTGCACCAGACATTTGATGGGCTTCATCAATGAATAAAATGCATTTTCCGGTTACCGAAAGAGCATCAATGATCTCTACAATCTTTTCTTCAAATTCGCCTCTGTACTTGGTACCAGCTAACAAGGTACCAATATCAAGATTCCAAACTGTCCAATCTTTTAAGTAATTTGGTACAAATCCTTTAGCAATATTTAATGCAAGACCTTCAATCAGACATGTTTTACCAATACCACTATCACCAATCAATAGTACATTGGACTTATTTTTCTTTGCTAAAATTTGAGTGATATCAGTGAGCTCTTCTTCGCGACCAATAACAGGATCAATTTTACCATCGTTTGCAAGTGCGTTCAAATTGATACAATGCTTTTCTAGAAGTTCAAGAGCTTGATTGGTGTCCATCTTTCCTTTTTCAGCAGTTACTTTGTGTTCTTGATAATTATCTTCGTAAAATTTGATAAATTTTTCAGAATCTTCATTGGTAGAACCTAAATGCTTCTTCAGTATATATGCTGCATAGCTGGTTGTTTCTTGCGTAATGCTAACATAGATATCAATCAATCTAATATGATCACGACCTTGAAATACAACCAAATTAGCAGAACGTTCAATCACTCTTGATAACGTTGCTGTTTTAACTGGATTTGTTTGAGTCTGAGTATTCTGAGTAATAAGTTTTTGATCAGATACATACTTGTTGATTTCTGAATGCATCTGATTAGTATCAACACCATACTTAGATAATATATCTTTGAAATTCTTGTAGCATGTCAATGAATACAATAAATGTTCTAATGTCAAATATTGGTGATTCAAAGACTTGGCATATTCAACAGTCTTCTGAAGTACTAAACTAAGTTCTGGATTTTCTCTTAACAAATTATTTTCTCCTACAATATAAGTATAGCAGGTATATCTTACTTAATCAAATTAATGATTTTAAATTTTTGATCTTGAGTTAATTTTGGAATACTCACAGTGATATTTATTAACAAGTCTGAGCGAGACTTATTTGCCCTACTATATCCTCCACATTGTGGAATACGTAAAATAGTATTTGGTTGAGTGCTTTCAGGAACTGTAACATTAACATTTATCCCCAATGGATCTTTTATAGTCAATACAGTACCGAGCATTGCATCCCAAATCGAAATTGTTCTTTCACATAACAAATCTACACCTTTCCAAACGAAATCAGTTGGAGGCTGGATTATAATATGAACAAACAAATTTCCAGGTGACATATCTTTACCAGAATTTATTATGTTTGCATACTTTATAACGTCTCCATTTTGACACCCAGGAGGAATAGTTAAATCGATTGTCTTATCAAAAGTTTGTGCAGAACGAGAACAACCATTTATACTTTCTGCAATAGAAATATTGATTTGCACTTCATGATTGATATTTCTAAACTGCTGATGAAAGCCTCCGCCCATATTTTTGAAAAACTGTTCAAAAGGATTGAATTGGCTATTATGATTATTTGATTGTTGTGGTGCAGTCAACGTTTCGTATGCTTGTTTTATTTCTAAAAATTTATCGTGATCTCCACCAACATCTGGATGATTGTCTTTTGCCAACTTTCTGTAAGCGGCTTTTATTTCTTCAGGAGTAGCCGATTGAGGAATTTCTAATATTTCCCAGGGAGTCTTCATATTAAATATTTATCGGGTATTATACAGCTTAGAACTTTTTAGCTTTTGGCATTACTTCAGTGTCAACATGCGGGACTGCAATTTCTGCTGGCGGTTCATTAAACGGTCCCTGTTGGTTAATATCATTTGGATGTTCAAATCTATTATTATATACTCCACCTAATTTTTCTTGACTCTTCCCCCAAGATGTAACTCCTAATACAGCGCCCATTGCCAAATGAAATATTCCACCACCTTGAACTGTTAATGGTTGCCAAGGAATATATGATTGTTTGGTGTGAAAAGTATATATGGATAATAATATAGGAGCAGCTAAAAAATCAAACAGATTAATAAAAACATAGATCCAAGCTAATGCTGGACGCCATGCATCATGAAAATGCATTTCAAATAAATGATTATGTTGTTTGTTTTTCTTCATTTTAGTCCTCCGGAAGTATAATATTATATTTATATCTTTCTAATGCTGATAAAAATCGAGATAATCCATGAGACTCAGTGAATTTACGAGGAGACATAAAATATGTTTTTAGTCTATCTAAATTAATTTCAAATTGATTATATTGTACTACATTGCCAAATCTATTAATATAATATGGTTCAGAATGATGAGCATACCCAAATATCAAACTTGGAGAAGAAGATACAATATCAATATTATTGACCCATCTTGTCAATGAAATGTCTTCAAAATTTAGATTATTTAAAATGAAAATAATACGTGGAGATCCATAAGTAAATACATTAGGTTTTTTTTGTATAGATAATTCTGAAACTGCTTTAAATGCTAACAGTTTAGAAATAGAACCTCCCATGCTATGTCCAGTAAACCATATTTTTTTGTTGCCATGTAATAATAAAATAACTTTAATTATAGGCCAAATAATGTCTGTATACTTACCAAAGCCCGAATGAACTAATGCTTTGTTTAATTCACTGTGATACCAAATTTTTAAGCATGAAATACTTGGTATAGAATTGTTGTCAGAAACACCTCTAATAGAAACTATGATGTCATCTTCTAATTCAATAACAAATCCTACAGTATTTTTTTCTATTGGAAGTATAGGAGTAATAGAAACAAAATTATACTCATGTAAATTATTCTGGATGTGATCTATCTCGTTGTAACAGATTTTATTGATGTGAGCAAAAAACCATGAATTATACGCAAATGAGTTATTAGATAAATTTTTCATAAAACATACCACGATATGTATTAGTATTTATCTTAGAAAAATTAAAATATTGGTAGTACTACCATTACTTTAGAAAGGGAATAAGAGTTCTTGCCAGCCCTTTCTTAGGAACTTCGGGTTGTTTTGTTGGTACAGGTACTTCTTTCTTATCAGTTACAACTTTAACTGGAGGCACAGGTTTAAGCACACTAGGTACAATTAATTGTGGATCATCTGAAATATTATAATATGATTTCAATGCAGCAATTACAGCTTTTTGTTGAGCCATATGACCTCTGATCTTAGTCATATTAATACTTAACTTTTCATACCCTGCTTCATTTAATGAAAATAAAATTGGTTGATATCCTTGATCTTTTAACTTTGCAAATATTTCTTTGTAGTTATTTTCAGTTATAATAGACCATTGAACTCCATCTAATTGTAATGGTGTAAGTAATGGTAAATCTAATGTCGGCCTTGGTGCCTGAACTACTTTGATTTCAGTAGGGCGTTTAGCGCAACTACTTAGTAATGCTGTACTTAAAAAAAGTATCTGGGCAAATTGTATTAGTTTGCTGTCCATTTTGTTCCTCTGGAGTTAATTCACTACCTGATAATATTTCAAAACATCTAAATTGATCTTTTGTACCAACATTTATTGCATGTTCAATGACTGTTGGTTGAGCCAACGCAGCTTTACTTAATGTGGTTACTTCTCCAGTTACTTCATCTGTATGTGAGGAAAACTGTCTACGAACTGCATCAATATTAAGTTGTGTTTGAGAAATTGTCTTGTTGACTTGCTGACGTAAGATATTTTGTTTACTTATGTCATTATTTATTTGATCTGTGATTGCTTGCTGTTGCTTAATTATTATTTCTTGTTTGGCAAGTCTATCAGCATTTTCAACTAACTTCTTTTGTGTATCTTTATAATAAAAATATCCGCCAAAAACTATAGTAGAAATGATAATACTAACAATGCCGATGAGTATCCATTTAGGTGTGAGTAACATAACAGTATTATTTATACTAATCCAGCAAGCTTCTGTAAATCTTTACTACCTTGATCTTCAACTTTTGGAGTAGTAATATTTAATCCAGCTGCTGTTTTTAGATCCTTTATTGGCTTTTCATATAGTCTACGATATTTTAGAGGACTAAGTGGTACTAACTTATTAAAATTTTCTTGAGTAAAAGGAACATAATTCTTTTCTTTCATAAACTTAAAAGTCCATTTAGAAAAATTAATACCTGTTGCTCCTTTAAGATCTTTTAGTATATGTGATATTTGATCAAATAATGTTGTTCGTCTTTGAAATTCTATAAAAACTAAAAAATTATCAATTCCTGAATCATCTTGTATAAAGTCTGTGTCATTGACATAGCTATAACCACTCTTAACAAATTCTACTAAATCTTTAGATGCTTGTTTATCACGCACTCCAATACTTACAACACAGTTCTTATCATCTCGACCTGCACTACTTCGATACATATCTACTTCAAATTTTGGCTTGATAATATCGACTAAATCGTCTAATTCAAATCCTTCAAATAAGTTGTTTGCCATTAAAAATTATCCATTTCTTCTGATTCGTTTGATTCTTCTTCTGTATCAACTATACCTTGTTTATCGAGCCCTTGCTCATACGCTTTGTCGATATCAGATAAATCTATAGTACTATTTAATATATCTTGTGTACCAGTTTGAATATCCTTGATTAATGATTTTGGTAAATTAATAGTTACTAACCAAACTTGCTTTTGTGCTAATTTAGGCTTTTTATTGTTTGGTCTAAAATCGCTTTGATCTTTAATTTTAACTGGATAAATTAACCAATCCTTTTTAAATGAAATCTTTGCGTTATAGTTTAATAGACGTTCAGCTGCTGCTGGATCAGGCATCATTGAAACCGGCCACATAAAAGTACATATTACTCTATATTTCTTAACTATTGGCCCTTCAACTAGCTCTCCTAACTTCCAGTTTTGAAAAGCATAAGTTCCCATTTCATCAATAACTCTTTCAAAATCAAGTAATATGTCCATAGAACTTTTTGACATTGAAACTTGTTTAATGTTGGTTATAATATCTTTAAGCTGTTGACCCATAGTGTTTGTTCTCTTCTATAGTATTTATCTAATCACTCGTACAAAATATTTATGCATTTTTTCTTAAAATTTAAAGTAAGAATACACGAAAACAAAAACAAATAAATACTAGTGACACAAGGAGTCTAAAAACTACATGTCCAAGAAGCAACAACAACAACAAAAACAATCAAAACCAGTAACTGATAATACAATACAATTTGAACGTATCCAAAAACGTACTAGCATTGTACCCAGAAATTTAGTACAAGAAGAGTACTTAGATATGTTAATGGATACTCAAAAAGTAATTGTATTTGCAGTTGGCCCAGCTGGAACTGGTAAAACACTTTTATCCATGATGGCTGGTGTAAGAGCACTTAAAGAAGGCATTGTTAAAAAATTAATTTTAACTAGGCCAGCTATTGGAGTTGATGGAGAAGAGCACGGATTTTTGCCTGGCGATATAAATGCTAAAATGGCACCGTGGACTTTACCACTTATGGATATTATAAACGAATGTTATGATCATACTCAAGTTGAAAAAATGTTACTTGAGCAAACAATCGAACTAGCTCCACTTTCTTTTATGAGAGGAAGAAATTTTGCTAATGCTTGGATTGTGTTTGATGAAGCACAAAATTCTACAGTTAATCAAATGAAGATGGTATTAACACGTATTAGTACAAATAGCAAAGCTATTATAACTGGTGATCTTGAACAAGTTGATAGACAGTTTGCTAAAATTAATGGGTTAAAAGATATTTTAACTAGACTTCCTGACGATGATAAAATGATTGGAAAAGTTACATTTGGGCGTGAACATATTGAACGTCATCCGATTGTGTCGAAAGTGCTCAGTCTATACGGAGAATAATCACAAGTGTAGGGCTGAGTTTTAATTCAGCCCTACACAAAAGTTACTAATTATTTTCTTTACAACTGATTACTATTGCTAGTGTTGTTATCCTTTGCTCTATTGTAGCATGTAAGAATACCCAGGCATCTTCGTAAAATTTGCCTTTGAGACCATTTATACTTGCTACATGGCTTATATAATGTTCTCGTTGATTGTCAGTAAGACGATTTTCTACTTCGTGAATACAATCTAATGTTAACTCTCTCGGAATCCACTTCATCCCGCCGCCATAAATAGCTATTAATATCCACCAACCGTCCTTAGAATTCTCTTTTCCATACCAGCACAACGGAAGTTCGGGTTTTTCTTCCATTAGATTACAGATTATTTTTTTGTTATTTAAAACTTCTCTGTAATCTACATAATCTAATTTGTCATTCATATTTTATATTAAGCTACAATTTCATCGGCTGTAATATTAATTACATTAGGTACAACTACATCACCCTTTGCATCTTCGGTGTTTACACCCATTGCTTTGAAAAGTCTATCAAAATATCCAGTATAATTCTTATAAAAATAAGAAAAAATCTGTTCGTAGTTTTGTCCTTTGAGTTCACCTAAGCTGCATTTAATAACTTCTTGGTTGATGACATCAATAATGACATTACAATTTCTCATATCCTTCTTAGAAACTGTTCGTACGAAGTTAACAGTTTCTTCTAGTTGATAGTTCCCTTCTGTTTTCATATAACCAACTTCAGATGTTTTCTTAGCATCTAGCGGTGTACGAAAGTATGTTGCTGTGAGATATATATTCATTTTATCCTTTTTTCTAATTCTGTAATTCGTTCACGTAATACCTGGTTAACATCATCTGCATCAACTTTATAATCCAATAGATAAACGATATGATTTACGCCATAAGTTTTATGATGTTCTAAAATTTTATCTCGTATTTCAATGGGTAATGGTCCAATATTTTTCATATTATTTCTCAAGAGCTGATAATTCTACAAATAATGCGGCAACATTTATTTCTGGATCACAAACCAAACTTGCATTTACAGCCGCTTTTCTGATAATCAAGATTGCTTCATCTTTACCTTCTTCTGTATTAGCAAATAAATCCAAATTTTGATAAGTCCATGTAATTAACGAATCGATTTCATCTGGTCTAATTTGTGAGCAAATTAAAGTCCTTGCTTCTCTAAATTTTCCTTGCTTAAATAAATTTACTGCTTCAACTTTGTAATCATTGGCATCTACTTCTTCAGATTCGCTAATAGTTAATTTCTTATCAATAGAATTCAATTGGCAAATATTAATGCATTTTCGTAAATCTGGATATGTAGCTTTTACATAAGTATCAATTGTATCAAGATCAAAATCAATATTTTCAGCAATTAATATTTCAGCTATTCTTGTTGTAAACGAAGTTAGATCTAACTTATCAATATGTAGGCATTGGCATCTACCTTTAACAGCTGGAATGATCTTATGAGCATAGTTGCATGTTAGAATAAATCTAGACGTCAAAGCATATTCTTCCATAAGCCCACGTAAGATACCTTGAGCACCTGGGGAGAGAAAATCACAATTATGAGTTAAAAAATTCCCGTTGTTGATAAAGAAGTTATGGGTTCCTGGTACCGATATATCAAAAACTTTAGCTTTTTTTTCAATTACCTTAATTGATTTTATTTTTAATTCGACCATTTTCAATACCTTTTAACATTTTATCTAACTGTTTCTTATTATTTTCGTTAGCAGAAAACTGTTCTTTGTTAATATAAGTCAATATGTTATTTTCATTTACCCAAATAAACTTAATATCATTTGATATACAATATTCTATCACTTTACTTATTTTGTAATTACATTCTTTCATTGTGTTTGTTGGTTTAATTTCATATAAAATCTTATTATATGGATCATAAAAATCTGCTATATATGTTCTGCCATTATTACTTTCATCAATATATGGTATCCTAAATTTTTCATATAATAGATCTGAATTACAAATAGCAAAACATGCTTCCCAGCTACTTCTATACTTTCTTTCTTCATTATTAATTATAGCAAAAGCTGACCAATGAGTCCACGAATTTGTAATACACGGAACAAATAAACCATTTGCAATTTTTCTTTTCATTATAACTGAATTTTTTTCAGCTGTAGATTTTAAATTACTTTTACCTTTTTCAGTCAGATTAAACGCTTTCATTTTTTCGGAATTTATATTACCAACTTTTTTGGCACATATCTTTCCTTCTTCGGTTTGAAACCATATTTTTTTAGAATTAGAAATTTTAAGTCCAGCATTTGGATGTTTTTTTTGTTTCCATCTTTTTAATTTAGTACATGATCGGCATCGCTTCAATTGGTTAATTTGATATTGTTCTATACTATGTTCGATACTGCATTCTATACATTTTTTCAAAGTCTTTGAAAAAAAATCGATATAATAATATAATTTATATCTACAATCTTTAATTACTTTAGCACCCACTTCTTGTTTCCATGCATTTTCGGTTTTATGTATTTTGGCTGGAAATAACACAGATGTTAATTTATTTTGTGTTTTTGAATAATTAATGGCTAATTCTTGTAATTGCTGATCAGTATAATATTCAGCAATTCTGTTTTTTCCTCCTAAACCATTTTTAATTGCTAATTCTCTAAATTTTTGTTTTTGCTCTTCTGAAAACATATGCTTGCGAGTTCCTTCACAAGTATTTAGCTTATGTTGTTAAAATATGATTATATTTATATAAGTCTTTAGCTTTAACAACAATGGTATTTCCGTTTTCATCTTTTACATACCATTTATGAGTTGGGGTACATAAAACTTTCTCATTATTTTCAAATTCAATTTCTAATAAATCTTGAATACCTTTATAGAATAAAGAAAATGGTTTCCATAATATTGTATTTGTTTTAATGCAAAAAGTTTTTACTAAATCTGTATCATCTTTCAAATCCTTTATTGGAATATGCTGAACTGTTCCATCTCTAAGAATAGTTACTGTGGTATTTTCTTCTAAACACTCATCAAGTAATACAATTTTCATATCACCAAATGGCATAGTGCTGATAAAATTTGTAATCTTATTACGCATATCATCAACACTATTCTCACGGCTTGCATTAATCTCGAGTAGATCATACTTATGAATATTCAGTGCTTTAATAAGAATCTTAGCTAGAGTTGTTTTTCCAGTTCCAGTTGGACCTTCTAATAGAATATGATTAATTTGTTTTTCATTAATCCATTTTTCAATTTGAGATTGTTGCTGTAGACTTGAAAATACATAGCCTGACAGAGTGTCAGGCCTGTATAATTCTGTCCAAATTGTTTGAACCGTTGCCATATGTTAATTATATTTCCTTAGTAATTAAGTATAACATAGTTACAAATATTATGCAACTCCTACAGCATCATCTTCGTTAGGAAATACATCAGATACAGCAAGAATTGCTTTTGTGTCTACTAATCGAATAACATCATCACTAATTTTAACACCACGAGACCATCGTCCGTGTTCAATTAATAAGTATTGACCTACGCTAATATCTTCTTGCTTTGGTCCAATTGCATAAACCCTTCCCCATCGTGGTCTAATGCCGGTAGATTTTGCATCATCAGACAGCAAAATGATACCCGCTTTAGTTTTTCGTTCGCTAAAGTTCATCTCTTTAACTAAGACATTATCTCGTAATGGTACTACTGTTCCATCATACTGTTGCATTGTTATTTCATCTATCCTTTTATTTTCTAACTATTGTATTACGACTATTTTGAGTATAATCAAAAGAGCCCAAATTGCTTTAAATGATATATGTATGTACTGATCTTCATTTAATGAAATTTTACCTTCAGATTTTGTATAATCAGTTATTGCATGAGCTATTGTTTCAAGTACACCTAATAATACAGATCCAGTAATTAAAGCTACCATTCCACCTTGTATTAGTGAATGCCAAAATAAGCATTGATACCAAGGAATCCCAGGAATTGGAGACTTGTGATTCTTCCCACGTGCTAAAAAATCTCCTTGTAATGGATAATCAGCAAGACCATGTCCAACAAGTAACCAGAAGAAGAGTTCCATTATTCACTTTCTGTTGGTGGTACTTCCACTAACGCATTTTGTTTCTTAACACGTGGTTTCTTTGTTGGAATTACAGAATGTAACTTGTAATATTCTGTCATCTGTTCTTTTCTTGTTCTTGGTACTTCTACCATTGGAGCAATTTCGTCTCCCCGAGCATTCACATTCATATTACCTAATGCGACAACTGTTTCATTTTTAAATCTAATCGCATCCATATCTATAATCTGACCGTTCGCTGTTTTTGTAATATTTGGCATATCTTCTCCTATTTCAAAAAATCTTTGTAATTTAATTCCCACTTAATGGAATTAATTTTGTGTACTCCTAATTTATAAAGTACAAAACTCGAAACGCTACTCCCTCTTCCAATACCAAGTACAATATTATTTTCTTTAAGTGTTGTAACCATATAATGTAAGTACCTAAGTAAATCTATTAAATTAAATTCTTCATATAGTATTAGCTCTTGTGCAATTCGTGTAAGTTCTACGTCATCTTTGCACGAATCTACTAAAATTTTAATTATGTCTATTTGTTTATACTTATCTGGCATCAGCCAAATTGATTGTAATTGTGTATGAAAATCTTCAGCAACTTCACATTGTGACCATTGCGGTAATAGTGCAAAATCGCTATACAATTCTCTGATGGCATCATTATATTTTGATAATCCAACAATGCTAGTAATAGATATGTTTGCATCAGGATTAGTTTTAATAATATCTATTAACTCTTCTTCTGTGCGACCTACTAAACCACAATCACTAATTTTCATTCGTACTTTTGCCACCATCAACAACTTCTACTTTAAATTTATTACTCTTTGGCTTTCTCTTATTCTTAGGTTTCGGAACTTTCATCTCAATAATGTCAGCTAATTTTTCAGGAATAAATTCTATATCTAATTCTTCATCAGTATCTTCAACAAAATTTAAACCTAAATCATCCCATGTTAGAAATTCATCTTCTGAATCATTAACATCAATATCAACTAACAAAGCATCGTTTTTATGCCACCACGGCCAAAATTGTTTCTTTTTTCCTGTTGGCTTTTCTAAAGCAAATGGTCCTAGTGCATCACCAGCAGTGTAATCATACCATACATTGTCACCAAATGTACTACTAATTCGAACGCGATTACAAATTAGAGTGTCCTCCATAACAGCATTTATTTTGCAGAATATAGCCAAGCCAATAATCTGATCAAATGCTTCATCAGGAAATAGTACCATCTTTCCTGGATATAAATTAGCCAATGATTCAAAATTTGTGTTATTAGCAGATATAAAAATACTGTTGTTAAACAGTGTTGTAATAACAAACTTCATACGTTCAAAAGCTATATTTTGAAACTTGGAACTTTCTGTATTTGTCACCATTTGCAATTCGACAAAGAAATGATTAGGAAAAATCTTATCATCAAAAACGCAAATACCTAAAAAATTACAATTCCAATCCAGTTTAACGTTCATTTATATATCCTCAACTGATATCTATAATATCAGACAGCTTTCCATTTTTATTAGATTTTTCCAAAAATTCCATATTACGACGGGTTTGTTCTTCCATCAATGAATTAAAAATCATTGATACTTGATTGTATAAGTCTGGATCGGACGCAAATCGAAATATACCACTTATTTTAGTAATTTTTTCAGACAATTCGTTTTCTGTTAGTTTTGTATAATCTTCTATTAATGGATGCATCATCACCTCCTTGCTATTTAATTATAGCATAGGAATAACTTAAAATTCAAATTAAATTAAAGGAGTTGCTGTAACACAAGCTCCAGCTATAACTGTTAAATTTCCACCATTGGTTGATCCAGTTATAGTAACAATATCATTATAAGTATTAAAATATGTTCCATTAATTTTTGCCATCCGTAATGTTGAACTAGCTGTAATTACATTGCTGTAAATATTGCTTGCATTACTAGTTAATACAGTGAAGTCGCTTCCTGGAGCATTTTGTTGCTCAACCGAGTAAACACTAACCGCAGAAGCATTACCAAACTGAACACTAAAACTGTGAACATTTGTTGCAGATAAGCTATGAGTGAATGGTATTGTTGCTGTAAATTGATATGGTGTTCCTGCATTTGTATAAAATGATAGTCCAGTTGTTGTTAATGCTCTACTAGTTGTAGTTGCATTAATAACAACATTTGAAGTTGCAACACTCATTAATGCTCTAGAACTTTTTTCAACTACTGAAATTGTTAAACCAGCATCAACCGATCCAAATATAAATTCATATATTCCAGTATGTGAAAATGTTATAACATTAGTTGTTTGATTGTACCCAGCAATATTTTCTGTATAAAGTAAATTTGGATTACCTGCATTAGAATATATAGCTAAGGTATGTGTAATATTAGCAACTGTTACAAGTACGGTAGCTTCTGCAAATTGCCCAGCAAGTGGCCAGTTTGCAAATACAAGCTGTGAGGAAACTCTAGTTCCACTTAAAGCAATTGTTTTATAATTACCGTTGTTGAAATCAATAGTTACATTACCACTAGTTACCTGATTGCCAAGATCTTCACTAGTCAAACTTACATCTTTAAGTACCGCAGAAATAATCTGATTATTATTAAAATTATTACTCGTAATTGTAGGAGTTGAACCATAAGTCAATGGCGCCTTGACAACTACTTTATCCTGGAGATCTTCTATTTCACGTTTTAAAATAGTAAGATTATTTTTTACTCCAGTAAAATTGTCACGGAAGCCCTGACTGTTATTGTCTACACCAGCTACGGGAAAATTTTGATTTATACTATTTGGGGTTACCTGACTGGGCATCGATAATCTCCTCCATATATATATTTAGCAAATTTATATCTTTTACTCAACATTATCAGACAATTTTCTACCTTTATGTGCTTTTGACATATTAGCTCTGTGTTCATCAGATTTTGGTTTACCTTTAGATGCTTTTGACATTTTAGCTCTTGTTTCAGCAGATTTTGGTTTAGACATTTTGAGTTTGGTTTCATCAGACAATTTTCTACCTTTATGTGCTTTTGACATATTAGCTCTGTGTTCATCAGATTTTGGTTTACCTTTAGATGCTTTTGACATTTTAGCTCTTGTTTCAGCAGATTTTGGTTTTGACATATTGGCTTTTGCTTCAGCAGAAAATAGTTTCCGTTTTTTGCATGTAAACGATTTTGACACATTAGATATAACTTTAGGTGATGGAGTTTTACCTAACATTGCTTTTGATATTTTATTTTTTGTTTCTTGAGTAGGAGGTTTTCTTTCTAATGCCGCTTTTGACATATTGGCCCTTGCTTCATCTGAATGTTTACGACCTAATAGTAATTTTGATGTAGCATTAGAATTTAAAATTTTAGCTTCTTCATATTCTTCTGGAGTTGGAATATATAGACTATTATTTGACTTACTTTTTCGAAACATATTAAAAAATGCATGTGACATTTTATAATAACTAGTACCAACGGGCAACATATGAGTTAATAATTGATGACATATAAAATGTTCTTTACCAGTTAAAATAACTAAATTGGTTGGATCATTTGGATTACCATCTAGCCAACCAGTTTTACTTCTTTTATTATTTTTATAAAATGATGCAGGAATTATATGATGTTTCTCGGTATATCCATAAGGTGGAAACAATATGGCCATTTCAATTATTTCATAATATCTTTTTGTTGATTGGTTATCTAGAAATTCACTAAATGTCATTGAGCTGTTACTCCTTATTAGTAATAGAGTAGTTGGATATTCAAGTACCGCTAACTACAATTATATTTACTAAACTGATACAATTCCTGATTCAATAAAATATTTACGTTTAAATACTGTATATTTTGATCCAACATCTTTTTTGAGATATTCATCGGTACTATTCGAAAAGAATTTAGTAGTATTATCATCAAATGTTGTTTTGAGTTCTGCTGATACTATTTCTTTATCAATAAATCCTGGAACTGTATAAGCTGATCCTAGTGTTTCCGGAGCTACCAAACTTACTACAGTGCCGCCGTGTTTCACACCACTCGTAACTCCAACGCTAGTATATGGTGAACTATTTATATACTGTAATGGACTTACAAAGTCTAACGTAACTATTCCATTGGATCCAATTAAAATTCTCCAAATTCCAGCTCGTTGATAATCAATTGTTGGATTAATAAAATGTTCCTGAAATCCTGGAATAACTGTAAATGGTTCGTAATTTTCTCCATATATTTGTTCTTCATATGGAGTTACTCTTACCCAACCATCATACAATTCATCAGACATATTAAAATCTATAGGTGATCCATCTGGATTTGTATATAATTCTTGCTTGAAAAACACTAATAATTTATTATTTAAATCACCTCTATATCCGTCTATCAAGCCAAGCGCACCTAAATCATATGCATTGGCATTGTTAATTTGATAGAATGGAGTTTCAACTGCAAAATCAACAATTGAAACAATATTTTCAACACTTATTATTTGATCAAATGTTGTTAACTTATTCAAATAATATTGATTCAATGATTTATCAAAGTTTAAAGCCAATCCATCATCCCAGAGGTATCTATCTGTAATAGCATTTATATTTGTTAACTGTAATGATAATTGTAATTTGTATAATATTTTCTTACCAAATCCTGGCTTCACATATAATAATGGAACTGCATCTATACATTTTCCGTCTTGATCAATTAACCAATTTGCTAGTAATCTCTTTGTATTTCGGCTTAACTTATTTTTAATTTGCTCACGCATGTTTGGCAAACTAGCTGGATACAATTCCATAATCTTACTATCACTAACATATGTTAGATCATCATCTGCTGTTATATAAGAGTTATCAGCTGTTATTGGAATATTAATTTGACTAGTAGATATACTTCCCGATAATTGAGTTCCGTTTTCTGTAGTAAATCTATCTACTGGATTAATATATATTACTTCATATTCAACTTCTCCAGTTGAAGTTAAGCTTTGTGCCCATCTTAAATCAGTAAATAGATATTGTTTGGTGTGATGATATGCTGCTATAGCACCTATTAAGTCGCTATCAGTTGCTGTATTAATTCCATATGCAACTAACATTCGATAAGTATTCTGTCTGCCAAACCAATGATCACTAAGTCTGTAAATGTGTTCATCTGGTACTATTTTATCATTGAAAATTGCTGTTCTAATTTTGTCTCTATCTACACCATTAAGTAAGAATTCTAAGTATAAATTTGAACTTGGTTTGCGTTTGTAATCTGCTATATAGAATGTAAAGCTTCTGTCCTTATAAATTTCACGACGTATTGGATCGTTTAAATGTAAACTAGCTCTAACAGATACTACATATTTTCTATCAAATGTAGTTATATCTTTGTCAAATGTTGTTCCATCATTTAATAATAAATGTTGATGACTTGCTCTTCCTTCAAAATTTCCAAAATTAGTAAATTCTAATCCACGTGGTAAATCGTCTGAAGTAAATCGTAATACTGTATTATTTGGCAATGTTTGTAGACTGCTAAGTTTAATTATATTATTAACTTCATCCACTGAAACAACAACTGTAGATAGTGGAATATCAACCTGAGTTGATATCACTGGCATGCCAACTAAAATTCCATCAACGCTATCTAATTGTATAATATTTTGATTAATAGCAGAACTTAACATTGTGTGTTCTATATATGGTATAATAGAATAAGATATTTCAGTATCAGAAGAATTAGTCGCATGAACTGAAAGCGTGCTTGGTACTCCACTAGTTACAACTCCTAAGTCAGGTTGTGTAATCCAAGTTATTAAATAATTATTACTATTTGTTACTGTTAATATTCTCTTCCATAAACTACTAAAAGGATTGTCTACATTTCTAGTATAATGAGGAACTGTTTGAGGGCTTAAAAAAGTTAATATTTCTGTTGCAACCAATGATTGAACTGAACTCATTGTAATTTGTTTACTTGTTCTGTCAATTGCTAACACTGTTGGTGTTCCAACAATATCTACACCAACAATTGTATATCCTATATCTATACCTCTTGTACTTTCAACTATAACTGAATTTATTGCAGATGTAGATACCATTACTGGTGTTTCTGGACCAGTACTACCAAAACTTGTAAGACTCTCGTATAATAATTTAACTTTTCTTTCTTGATATTGAGAACTTCCGTATCCAGTAAATTTATCAACAAAAATAAGACAACCTTGAGGAATTGGTTGAACAAAATCTAAGTAATAATTAGTTCCGCCAAATGTTAAATCAGAACTTATTGGAATATTAGCAATAGTTGGTTTACTAATAAAAACAAATTTGTTTGGAATATCAACTGAAACTACAATAGTATCTGCATCTATTCCAACTCCACTAACAGGCATACCAACAGCAATAGTATCCATTGATTTCATTTCAATTACTGTACCATATGGTAAAGAAACTGCATTTTGTCTTACAACAGATTTAACAATTCTCCAAATACCTGCTCTATAATTAGGTATTACACTTGATAATGTCCATCCGTGAATAATATTTCCAGATGGATCATACCACCCATCTAAATTAATATTTAATGGATCAGTTTCATATCCATAATAAGTGGGATCAAAAAATTCTTGTTTAGTTAATACAATAGTTTTATTTGTAAAATCTGTTGCCCTTGCATCTAAAAATAATGAGTCTATTTTATTTTGACTACTGTCATTTACGATGGTGAAGGGTAATTCACATCCATAATCTACTTCAAAAACTATATTACTTGGTTCACTTGTCTTCTTGTAAACCCTAACATAGAAGATATATTTTTCTTCGCCTGTTGTAATAGGATCAATATATCCATATAACCAACCAGTGCTAGAATTCAATTTTAAGCTTGCTGGTAATAATTTATTTATGTTAGCTGTTACAAATCCATCAGGGTCAGAAGTATTTCTTTGATATGTTCCTGGTGTAATACCTAAATCAGTTAGTGGAAAGTTAACTTCGTTTTCTATAACTATACTGCTATCGCCTATATATATTAACAACTTCCCAGAACTTGCTTCAGCACTCACATTAGCTAATGTTTCGTTATATGCTGCTGCTGTTGTGATATCAGTTGCGACTGTATAAACTGTTGGAAAATCGCTAAGTGGTATTACAATATTATTAATTCTAATAGATGAATTTAATGTAATAATTGGGTTAACAGTTGTTCCAATAATTGTTGGAAGTGGTAAAACTGGTAATATTTCATATCCTAGATTATTAGTAGTAGAATTAACATCATCAAAATCTTTTCCTAAAAATTGATAATAGAAAAAGTTTTCATCAGACACTGTAGCAATATCTGTATCTCTATTAAGCAAAACAGGAACATGTTGACCAACTATAACTGTTTGATTTGAATTATAATATGATGTGTCAACTAATGTAACCTCACCCTTATAAAATGTTACTTTATAATTTGTAATTACATCTATTTTTCCATCTGATACTCTTATAGCAAATGTATATATTATAACATTATCAGTCTGATTTTGATCAAATGTATTAGTGTCAAATAAATCTACGTCGAATCTTACAACACCAATTGCAAATACTGCTGGATCAACATATCCAACTATGTGTGCTATATTATTAATTGACAAGCCCGTAGGAAGTGTTCCACCAACTAAAGTATAAGTTAATGTATCTGTAATATCAGGATCGAATGCAGTTATATCAATATCAACCCAAGTTCCATCAAAATATTCACCTAAACTCTGGTTAGGTAATGATGGTACAAAGGGTCTCGGAGCATCTTCGCCAGTAACTGTTATGCTAAATGTTCTATCCGCAAGTTGACCGAGTTCATTTGAACATCTAATATTGAATATAAATATTGTTTCTTCGCTTACAGGTAACGGAGCTCCTACTATTCTGCAAATAGGATAACCTTTTGTATTGTCAGATTTTATTAATCGTAATCCAGGCGGCAACTTACCGCTTACAATAGAAAAGTTAGCTCTAAAGCTTCCAGAAATTATTCCTAAGTTATAATTAAATGGTTCTAACTCTTTTGTAATACCTAAACTGCCAGAATTTGTGATCCACTGTGGCGCTGACATTCATTAAACTCCTATCACTGTCCAATTTGAACCATTGTACCATACAAGAGCTTTTGCTGTTCCGCCGCCTGCAATCACATTTCCTATTGTTGGAGATGTTGCATTTGTTACCACTTGTATTGCTCCTAATACCGGTGTTCCTAAATTTCCTGTATCTGTTGATCCGCACAATAATTTACTGGCTTGTACTGATGAAACACAAACAATATTTCCAGTAACACTTAATATTCCGCCAACATTTGAATTTAATCCAACATTTGAATTACCTGTTACAGATAATCTTCCGCTAGTTGTTAAATTTCCAGCAGTAACGTTTGCAGATGTTGTTAATGAAGATGATGTAATTGAATTTGTTATAGTTGCATTTACACTTACGAATAAATTTGATGAAACATTAACATTACTTCCACTTATATTACCAGAAGTTGTTATTACTCCACTTGATCCAAGATTACCAACATTTGCATTTTTAGTTATTACAACATTTCCTGAAAAAGTTCCATCAGTTGTTAAGACATTCAATACATTAGCATTACCACTTGATATAATACTATTAGTAACTATTACATTATTTCCAGTTATGTTTCCAATAATAGAAGCGTCTTGAGCAATGCTTAAATTTCCATTGGTAGAACCTATATTCCCTGAAGCAACAATATTATTACCAGAAAATATATTGCCAACTACTCCAACACCGCCAGCAACTGTTAACGCACCTGTAGTAGAACTTGTTGAAGTTGCTACTGCTTGAATATTAGCTAGTGTAATAATTTGTACTGTGCCAATAGTTGCTGTTCCAGATGTTATTAAACTTACCCCTACTATGCTTCCAAGTAAACCATTAACGGCAGTAATATTATTAGTAGATGTAATATTACCAACAACTGATAAATTCTTATTGCTGACCCAAGAATCTAACGCATAATTATATAATAGATTAGCGTTTGATACCGCAACATTAACGCCAGCTCCATTTGTTGCTGCTGCATTTGCTGCTCCGCTAGCTAATGTTATTAATAAGTTTGCTGTTGTTAAATTAGTTACTGTTGTATTTGTATAATTCAAATTAATAACATTTACATTACTTGAAACATTTATATTCCCAGCTGATATATTTCCAAATGTTGCTGTTCCAGATACTAGTAAATTTGTTAAATTAGAATTATTACTAGAAGATAAATTTACAACCGATATATTTCCGCTTGATATGTTACCAGATGAAACAATGTCAATGATGGTAGCTGAATTTGATACTATACTGTTACCAATAATATTTCCAGTTGTTGATATATTATTTGCTGTAATATCACTTGAATCTAGATATAATTCAGTAAAATTGTCGTTTACATCCTGAAATGCATCACGTAGTGTGATTCCTGTACCGTCATTAGCGACTAATCCAATATTTATTAACTTTTGGCTCATTTGTGATCCACCTATACATGTATTTACCTCCGCTGGGAAGGATAATTTCAGTGAGGTTAATCACTAAGTGGAGCTACAATTATTTTATCAAAAATAATATCAAAATCAGGTATTATTTTTGGAATGTCTATGTGTTTTGTTGAATCTATTGATATATGTGGAGTAAATTTAGGATAATCATGAGATGCACCAAATTTTTTCAGTAAATTAAAAATTTGCTGTATCTTTTCTGATTTAATCAGCAATACGGTTGCTTTTTCTCCTAATTTTTCCCAACTAATAATTTTTGCTGTTACATTAACTGGCACGCAGTTTAGTACTTCTGCAGCAGGCAACGGAGAAGATGAATAACAAATAGTGCAATGAAGGTCTTTAGATTTATCATGCTCTATATTATTTTCATCACACCAATTAGCTAATTTTTCAGCGCACTCTTTGCTAAGTTTTAAAGATGCATATGTGCCATCTTTGTGTTTTGTATTTAAAATTTCATCGGCAGTCATTATGCTAATATTTATCTAATTAATACTTTTCAACTTCTAGAATTTCTGCTGATGTAGTTAAATATTCCCATACTTGCTCATTTACATGAGGAAGTCCTACCCAATAATTTTTAGCAGCATTTTCAACTTCAAATGAATCTTTTTCATATCCATCTGAAATCAAGCTTTCTATTTCAGATCCATAATTAATATCGTGACGTTGAATTGGTCCAAGTGGTTTTACTGTAAACATCCACTCAGTTCCTCCGCCAGCTAAATCAATATCATCAGGATCTGCTACCATAAACACAGAATCTTTATGAGATAATTTATCTGTTGGTCGATATTTTTCTAATATTTGATAAAAAGAAGTATCTCCCCAATCAGATTCATATTCTGAATGACGGGGAGATAAAATCGTTCCTACAGGTAATTTATTGTTACTTCCGTGATAATAAGTTGTTGATATTTCAAATGCTTTCATATCAATATTTAGTGTCGATAAGAAATTCTTCCTTTTGATAAATCATAAGGGGACATTTCAACTGAAACTGTATCACCTAAAATAACTTTAATTCTTGCTTTTCTCATCTTTCCACTTAAATGAGCGAGTACTGTATAATCGTCATTTACGCGGACACGAAATAAGGATGGTAATACTTCTACTACTTCTCCTGTCATTTTTACTGAATCATCTACTGGCATAATTAATAAATTGTTTCCATAACTGAATTGTATCTAAAACTTCTCCATTCTTTTTTTTCAAGATCCCAGACGGGAATTGAATTTTCACTTTTCTTTTTTGTGACTATCTTTGGTTCGAATGCTGGCATCAATTGTTCGCACAATGTTGCTCGCATATGTCTAACAGTTCCATCTGATTTCAAAAATGTTATATTCACTATTCCATTTTGTAATTGTGAAATTAACAAATTTTTATTTTCTTCTAAAGTGTAATCAATCTTTTTGTTCATAAGCTAATGCAAGCACCATTTTATATTTGTCCGATATATCTTGAACTGCTGGTAGTTCCGCTGTAGTTGATGCAAGCTTGGTAAGTTCTTCAACAACCTTTTCCGCAATTTCTTGATTTGACGGATAATAAATTCTGAAGATTCCAGCATCTTGCATTTTACTTGTTATTTCTCTAAGAACTTCTTTTTGTTTTTCTGTATAATTTAAAGCATTTGCGATATTACTTGACTTATTTGAAATAATTTGTGCAAGGCTATTTTCAATACTATGAGCAGCCGCACTTAATGCAATAAAATCTGGATTAACATTATATCGTCTAGATCTGGTATGTGATGTAATATGAACTAAATGATAACCTAATGGAAGAGAATCCAATAGATTATTATCTTCTATTCTTACTGCTTCGTACCTACCATTTGATAATTTTTTGTAAAAAGTTTCACTCATTTATTTTCGCATAATGCACGAATAGTTAATAGTTGTCTATGTTTTTGTTTTAAATTTTCTAACGCATTATACCAAGCACCAACTGCATCAGCAACTGTAACATTATTCATGTCTAGTCCTTCAGGTAATGTTGTTAATGGTAATAACTCTAATAACTTGGATAATTTTCGATTATCGATAATGATATCTTTACATTTTATCTTTTCACATTCTAAAGATTCGTATGGTTGTGCTGGAGGAATATACGGAATTTGCGGATAAGTAGGATAAGTAGGATATGTGATGGTACCATAAGTAACATTTCCACTTGCAATACCTCCTCCGCTTATTGTACCAGGTACAGTTAATGTATTAGGTAAGTTAGTATACGTACTATCTGTGGTTAAATTGACTGACATATAAACTATTTATAGTTCTTCAATAGGATCATTTCAGAAGTGATTCGACCATTCATTTTAGTCTCTACTGATTTGATTTCGTTGAACCACTTAATACTTGCTGGCTTTCCAAGCGATAGCAATTTTTCCAACTGTTCTTTTGGCTTGCGTAGAGTCTTGCATACGCTACTAATTTCGTTGTACCCTAAAATCTTGCTGCCCTTAACATAAAATGCAGATTGCGTACTATCAGTAACATACAAACCAAGCTTCCTACGCTTCACATTATAAACCCATACTTCAGAAGATTTAAGAATTTGAATGGGATCAAAACTTTCAATTCCGAATTCTTCATAAGTACGAATATACTTAATCTTGCCAACCATCTTTTGTGGGGAGGTATTCTTTTTAATGCTCGGCTTGCGATGAGCTGATTTCATAACACCATAGCTATAAATTTGCTCTTGTGCAGTGTTAAGCCATTCAACAATTTTATTGATCTGGCGTTTACCAAAATTACTATACGCTTCAGACAACTGCTCATCTGTTCCAGTTGTCGACAGCTTAAATTCAAGTGCCTGCTTTTCCAAACGTTCAGCGAGTTCCTTAACACGAATCTGTGGAATGTTGTACCTAACAAGCAATCCAACAACAGATGGTTCAGTCTCTAGTTTACTAGCAAGAAATTCATCAAACTGGAATGCAATTTCGCCTGCGCACTCACGCATCTTTTCGTTAATGCGGTCTTGAATGGTTGGTCCTTTTGGCTTCGGAACAATCAACTTCTTCTCAGCAGCACTTTTTGATGCCATTAAGACCATGTTGCCCAAAGCAATATGGATCAATCTCAACTCATGTAAGGTCAACTTTAAGCCCATCATATTAGCTCTACATAGCCAGCCAATAGTGGACGGAACGTTGTCGCTCTTACGGATAATGTGAGCCAAGTCCTTCCGCTTATCCAAGCGGTCCAGCCATTGTGCAACCCATTCAGACGCTGTTTTGTTTGACTGTGTGAATGTGTACCAATTAAAAGCATCACCAATCAACTTTGTTCTATAGTGTTTGGTCCAGCACTCTTGCTCTTTAACAGGAGACCACGTTGGTTCCTGCGCTCCAACCATTTTAGCATCTTCGCCTCTATAAATTAGCGGCTTGATAAACTTTGCTTTCATATAACAAGTATAGCAAACATAAGATATGGAGTCAACAACTATTTTAAGTCGTTTGTTTTCAATGCCCAATTCGGCGTAAACCGCCGTATAATGCATCGTTAGGGGAAAGTTGGGGTAATGTACCAGACTGGTCGTAAAATACGCTTAAACGACGTTTTATTTTGGTTGACATTTGCTTGCCCAAACTGCTATACTTAAAGAGTGAAGAAGACCATAAAAATTAACAGCAAGGCTGGTCACATATTATATTCAGCTGATGGCAATACTTTAGTTGGCGCAAATCTTCGCGATACCAATTTACATTATGCATATTTGCCTGGTGTGGATTTAAGTTATTCAGATTTGAGATTTTCAAATTTATATCTGGCAGATTTGAGTAATGCTAATTTACATGGTGCAAATTTAATCGAAGCAGATTTAACTAGAGCTGATTTACGTGGTGCAAATCTAGAAGATATAATAGTAAATGAATACACTGTTATAGATTTGAACACTAAATTAGATCCTGAACAACTTACATATTTGATACTTAAAGGAGTATATTATTTTGGAAATAAAGTCTAAGGACGGAAAAATATTGCGTACAACCCAAAAGAATACACTAGTTTTTGAAGATTTATCAAGAGAAAATTTAGGGTGGGTAGATTTTAGAGATCAGAATATGCTTGGTGTATCTTTAAATAATTCATATTTGCGCTGTGCAGATTTTCGTAGATCAAATTTGTGTCATGCAAACTTATGTGGTGCAAGTTTAGTTGAAGCAAATTTGCGTGGTGCAAATTTGTGTGATGCAGATTTTCGCAGGGCAAGTTTACGTGGAGCATATTTAGATAATGTTGAAATAGATGAGCTTACAAGAATTGATTCAACTACTAATATTAGTGAAAAAATCTCGCCTATCTGATTTTGCTAGGACTTAAATATGGAAATTAAAAATAAATCTGGAGTGATTTTATATGACACTTTTAACGACTCTTTAGCTGGTATAAATTTAAGTGGTGATAATTTATTTGAATTATGTTTAAGTAGATCTAATTTAGAAAGTGCAAACTTCGACTTTTCAAACATACGAGAATCAGATTTGAGTTTTTCAAATCTGAAGCACGCCCACATGCGTGATATATATGCAGAATATGTAGACTTTCATGGAGCAGATTTATATAATGCAGATTTATATAAAGCTAAGTTAAAAGGTTCAAATTTATCTGGAGCAAATCTAAAAAATTCAAATTTATATTGTTCAGATTTACGTGATGCAGATTTAAGTAATGCTGATTTGAGTGGAGTAAGTATGAGCAGAACTAATTTGTACGGCGCTAATTTAGAAAATGTAAAAATAAGTGATACAACTTTTATGAACATAACAACATTAATTTCACCAGAAAATCTCACCTATCTGATTTTGCTAGGACTTAAATATGGAAATTAAGGTTGCGCTTTGGATTAGGATCTGCTATACTTAATTATGGAACTAAATATTCAAAAACTGTTGCGAAATATACCTAATGCTTTAGATGAAATTAAAGCACTTGGTATTGATTATCGTGTTCACCCAAGATTTCCAAATTTGGTGCAGTTCACGTATGATCAAATTGAATCAGCTTCTAACAAATCACATCCTATTGTATGCGAATCACGCGGTTTGATTTTAGATTCTATGCAGAATTGGAACGTGGTTTCACACCCGCTTAATCGCTTTTTTAATTATGGCGAAGTAGGTAGCGCAGAAATTGACTGGAAGTCAGCTAAGATTTTTGAAAAAGTCGATGGCAGCATGTTGGTTGTTTATTGGTACGCTGGTTCGTGGCAAGTTTCAACCAAAGGAACTCCTGATGCAAACTGCAATGTAGGTGAATTTGATACCACGTTTGAAAAGTTGTTTTGGAAGTCGTTTTATAATACACACGATGCTGGTTTTTTAATTCCTGGGTGGACTTATGTTTTTGAATTAACTTCAAAATACAATCGAATTGTAACGTCTCAAATGGGCAACGAAGGGTTTGTTACGTTACTTGCAATTCGAGATCAAAAAGGTGACGAATTAAGTGTTGACGACTGGACGCACGAATTCAATGTTGTAAAACAATTTAACATTAATACTGTGGATGCTGTTATCGAAGCGGCTAAAAATCTAGATCCTATTTCTCAAGAAGGATTTGTTGTTGTTGACAAAAACTTCAACCGTGTTAAAATCAAGTCTCCTCGTTATGTGATGATTCACCACTTGAAGGATGCAATTAATCCACGTCGATTAGTTGATCTCATCAAGCTTGGTGAAAAAGATGAGTGCTTGGTTTATTTTCCAGATCTTGAACAACGATATAATGAACTGCAATCTGCAATGTATAACACTGGTATAAAAGCTGATTATTGGTTTCTTCAAGTGCGATCATTTAACAATACTCGAAAAGAGTTTGCACTTAAAGTTCAAGAAATTGTGCCTAAGCCATTATGGAGTGCAATGTTTATGATGCTCAGTGTTCAACAATCTGGGTTTGCTTGGTTATGTTCGCAAGCATCTATACGAGTTATTGAAATTTTGGAGAATTTAAATGATAAAAATTAATGATTTTATAGATAAATCTAGAGTTGTCCAATGGGCACAATACAAGAAAGCCAAGCGTGATGCTGGAGAGGAATGTTATAAGTGTAGTGGTTTTATTCCTTATCATTATACAGCTACGCCTGGACCAGCAATGTGTGGAAGTTGTAAAAATTTAGAGAATAATCCTGGACAGGTATTTAGTGAAAGGTTAGTTAGATGTCCTACTTGTTCTCACCAGCAAGAAATTGATACTTATGACGATTATTCAGTTTATGAAGAAGGCGAGCACGAAGTTATGTGTAATAATTGCGAAGAAGAGTATACAATTTCTACTTCAATAACATATACATTTAAAAGTCCAAGGTTAAATTAATGAAAAAAACAGTTTACATATGTGATCGTTGTGGTAAAGAATTCTCAGAAACTAGTGGAGGAACAAGTGTGGAATTCCAATTTGGTACTTACATGGATCCAGCTGAAGGTACTAAATCAGATTATAAATACATTGACTTATGCGAAGTATGTATCTATCATTTGCTTAAAGGATGTCTGAAGAAATTAACTGAACTAGACCGTGAATCTTCTTATAATATTTTTCGGATAAAAATAAAATGATATACGGAAAGCGTGAAATTAGTACTAGTTTTATTAATCGTGTGACCATTGATAATCTACATTTCGCAAAAGAAATTTCTGATAAATGTATAAAGTATGATGCAGACAGTGATTATCTAGTTCGAATGTCTGAAGCTGTGTGCAAGTATTGTTTTTATATTACTACTTCTAGAATAGGCGGATGCGCTATGACTAGTCAGCCCTGCGGAATTTGTGAAGAAGTTCAAATGTATGGTAGTACTGCAACAAATGTTCTTTGCCAGCCATGTGGAGTTAAACATAATTTGTGTGTTAGATGTGGCGCAGATCTTCTTGATCGCCCAAAAAGGAAATTCAAAAATGAAGAGTCCAACACTAAAAGAAAAAGTTGAGGTGTATGAAAATCTGCTGCATACTCTTAATACTTATTTTGCAATTACAATGAGTTCAGAAAAAGTTAAAGAAGTTCTTTGTGAGATTTCAAATTGGTCCTATGCTCACAGAGTAGGAAATGGAACTTTAACTGATCGAGAACAATCTAAATTAGTAAATAAACATTTTGATAACTTTAAAAAACTATGACACCAAATGAATTATCAGATTTAATAAAACGTCTTCGTAAGCGTCAAACGAAACTAGCTGTTACTATCGAAAAAACATTGGAACTATGTAAACACGAAAAAGTTGTCACATTGTGTTCGTATTATGGTGGAAGCTATTCTTATGATCGAGATGATTGGCATCCCGAAATGAGAAAATGTTTGATTTGTGGTCTAATAGAGTGTGGTCCATCTACAGATATTGATGAATTCAAACTATTAAAAAATCCAATTAAACGATTTGAATACAGTGTTCTTGATAGTAAAAATAAAGGGTGGAAAGATAGTCCATTAAATAATACCATGAAATATTCACTCGAACAATTAGAAAAATGGGTGTCTGAGTCTGGATATCGAGTATGGTAAGCGACTTGTTTAAGCAGTTATTTTTTGGATATGAAGTAGCACTTGGTGTCATCGGAGTTGCTATATTTGTTGGAGTATTGGTGTATGTCTTACAAGGTAAAAAATATACTCAAGAAGAAATTAATGAGTTAGATGCGAAGCTAATTCATAAGTATCAAGTAAAATCTTTTGAAAATTCAAATCTATTAAAAAATAGCAAGTATTATACGGCTACTTCAGACGAGATTATAAGTCAAATGACAAATGAATTAACTCCAAACGAAATTTATTGCAAACTTTTTCTTTATTATATTCAAACAAAAAAATGTCGTTCTGATGTATTAAGAATGTATAAAGAAGAATTTGAAAATATTGGTCGGAAGCCAGAATGGCATAAATAAGTTTGTAGGTGATGATCTGGACTGAAAACTTTCTGGACGCGAATTCGAATTTCGCCATCTCCACTGAGCATATTCTAATAAGTGTGTTGAGTGGGGATGTACAGGTTTCGACAGGATGGAATGGGAATAGGGAATCTACCGTGAAGTGCTCACGAAAAACAGAACAAAACTATAAACGACACAACTAATAATTGGATCGCTACTGGTTCTTACGACTTCAGCAATGAAGATGTATTAGCATAAACAGATGAGTTGATCGCTTGGAAACAGAAAGATCGTAAAAATGGCGTACCGTAAAAAGTACGCCATTTTTATCTATCTACTTAGTTGATTTCTGTACAGAATCGAAATGATCTCCATGTGAACTATTTCTATCACAATTTGGTTTTTGACCACGTAAAATTTTAAATGCTCCGTTTTGTATAAGTCCTTTCTGATTCTTAGCCCATTGTTCCCACAGAGATAACTCAACTTCTTTTAAGTCTGGACTTTTACTCAATGGTAGAATACCATTTGATTCATATTCTTTTTCAAAGTGTTCAAACAATGTATAATACATTTCGCAGGCTTCAGTTTTATTTCTCCAATCTTGCATTATTCCTGTACCTGGGCATTGAGCTTTACACATACTAAAAAATCTACACCCTTTACATCCATTGTATTCTTGTGGAGTCAGGTATAGAGCCATTTGACGTTCATACCCATGTTGTTCAGCTTTAATAAAGCTAATGCCTTCTTTTGCATTTCGACCACAACTTAAACTTTCACCTTGCCCACTAACTCCTCTGACTGCATCAGTTGTATAAGGGTCGCAACTATGAAATGTACAAGTTGTAGAATCATCTTCTCCTAACAACATTTGTTTAACATCGCCAAACATATCAAATTTTAAATTTTTTAATTCCTTTTCTAATTCACTAAATTCTAACATTACTTCAGCTACTCGTTTACCTGGCATTCCCATCTTATCGCCAACGCTATCATATTCAATCTCTAATGGATGCAATCTACAACTACAGACACCTTTATCATCCATTTCTCTAAACCATTGTTTAAGTTTAGGTAATTTTTCTGGAGTTGAATTTAACTTATGCAATGTTATAATAAAACTTGGTGGTCGACCTATGCTGCATAATTTTTCAGCAGCTAACATACTCATTGCAGTACGTCGATTAGTTTCTTCTATGCTTCCAGCCCATCTACCTAGATTGAGTTCATATGGACCATCTACACTCATGCCAACATGCACATTATACTTTACAAATAAATCAATATGTTTATCAGTAATTAAAGTACCGTTAGTCTGGATACCATTTGACTTGTATTTTTTGAATCCATATTCAAATAATTTTTCTAACGTATCAATATCAGTTAATAATGGCTCACCACCAAATATACTAAATTTCCCACCCTCACGATCTAATCCGGCAATCATCTTTTCTAGATCATAATTTGGCCTATATCCACCAGCATCCCGCATAGGATGTTCATAACAATATGTACAGGCTAGATTGCATAAAATTCCGACGGGGGTCAGCTCCACACTCAAAATAAATCTCCTTTTGACTAAATAATAGTGTAGTTCGCGGAATTGATGTTCCCAACTACTCTATTACTAAACAGGAGTAACAGCTCAATGATATTTATCAAAGACGAATTTTCAACAGAGTATTTTCAAATAATTTCAACTGCTCAATTAAGAGCAAACACCAAAAAATTAGCCCAAAAATTATTTCCATTAACAATAATTGAAAAACATCATATTATACCTGATTCTTTTTATATAAATCGTAAGCGAGAAGGAAATGGTGGTTGGTTAAGTGGCAATCCATCTGAAATAAGCAATTTAGTATTTTTGACATCCAGAGAACATTATAGATGTCATTGGTTATTATCTTTAATGACATTAGATGATATTACATATCATATTTTAGCAAAAGTAAAAATGGCCAATGCATTGAATCGTATGAGTGGCAAAGGAGTTAATTTTACAAGATATGAACTATCAGAATCTGAATATGTTTTTGCTAGGAAAAATCTTAGTAAATTATTATCTAAATGTATTGTTTCTGAGGGAAGTATCAAAAAACAACTTGCTACTAAATTAAAAAACGGAACACTAAATTGTAGTAGTACAGAATCTATACAAAAAGGATTAGATACTAAGACAGTTAATAACACATTACCTAGTAATCCAATAATTAAAGATAAAGCTAAAGCTACTAGACTATCTAGATATGGTACATTAAATACTAGTAGTCCTGAATCTATTGCTAAAATTCTTTCTACTAAAATATCAAATAATACATTAGCAAGTAATCTATTGATAAAAGCTAAAACTAAAGCTACCAAATTAAAGAATAATTCTGGACCTAGTGCAGCAGAAACTATCAAAAAACAACAAGAAACTAAACTGAAAAACGGAACCTTACAAAATTCTTTAGAAGTTCAAACAAAAAGTCGTAATACAAAAGAAGCAAATCATAATAAATTTATTTGTGAAATTTGCAAAAAGAAATATAGTTATGAAAAATCACTTGTTAATCATATTGATCGACATTAAAATCTCTCCTGAGAAAACAAGTTACTACCATTATAGTATTGACTTTTTAAACTAAGCATCCAAGATTTATAATAACTTCCACATATCGTTTTTTCATCGAATGTACAAACTGTTGGTTTAGCAAGTTCCATTTCTTCGTCGGTTTCAAAAATAGATCTACCTAAAATAGAAGTCCAATCTTGTTCTTCTTTTAACTTTTTTCCGTACATAGAACTACCTTCAATATACCAATTAGTTTGTTGTTCAATTTCTTTCCATAGTTCAGGTGTTTGTTGTTGACTAATTAATACATTTTCGTCTACAAATACAATGTAATCTAAATTTTGAGTTTCTTTTAAATATTGTATAAATGCTGGATTGAAATTTTCATCACTAACAGTTCCTTTGTAATAATTTTCAATTTCACTTCTGGTATGTTCACATAAAGTTAAATGATGATTGTATTTCTTATTGCACCAATTAAGTTTAAATCGTAAAGATTCTTTATAATACTCAACATCAGATTCTTTAAATCCGACATGAAAATTAACTATATGATTTTGAAACTTACTTGCTAAATGCCAAAGTCTAACTAAAGTTGAAACATCTACTTCACTTGCTGGTGTAACTAAATTAATTGTTTCCATATTATCCTATAAAATATTAAGAATTTTTTCTGCAGGTTGAATCTTTCCAATGTAGGCTTTTACTTGCTGATTACCCGAACTATTAGTTTTAATAAATTGTAAACCTAATTTATTTAAAGTCTGCATAGGTTCGGTTACAATATATTGATTAGAACGAGTAACCCAATCACCATAGAAATAAAATAATACCCATTTAGTATTATTACTAATCCATTTCATAAAATTTTCACGTTGTAGTTCATTTGATTCTTGAAGTCTGCCAGGCATTACGATAGCTAAATCATACTTACGATTCATCCAATCGCCTGCATTATTAAACATATTATCACAATAAAACTTACCTTCAAGTTGATCAGTAATATTATATTTAATATTATTAAAATTCTTTGTTGAAAGTTCAACACCAAATAATGTACTGTCTTTTAATATTCGTTGTTGAATGTTCTTGAGTAGCTCTCCGTTGCCACAACCAAAATCAATAATATCATAATGTACCACAGGATCTAAAATAGTTGCACACTCCATCAAATGTTTGTGGCTATTAATCATTGACTCAAAAGTTTTAAATCCGTTATCAATCCATTGATTTTCTAATAGTAATCCTCGTTTGAAACTATTATTTTTAGACACAATGCTAGTTGCTTTATTAATATAAGGAAAACTAACTCCACTTGCACCTTCATCTGGATAACTAAATCCTTGCCTGTTTACTACAACTAAATCACCTGTTGCATCAGTTCTAGTACTAATTTTAAGGATAGGAGTTTTAATTTCAGCTATGCCATGTAATGCTGACCATTGTATTGGCCAATCAAGTATTTCTTCTAGCCAATCCATTTCTTTCTCGTATCCGTTTTGTCTAGCCCAATTAATATTTTGTCTACCAATTTGATAAGTTTCATTACAATCAAAACTACAAGGTAAATGACTTACTGCTCTTACTCCTAGCCATCGATTTAATATATTACATTCTTTTGGACCATCAGTCCCAGTTAAACTCATTGGATAAGTCGTATCTATAAATTTTTCTTTAATCCAATATTGTTGAAAAAAAGATTGACAACATTTAGGAAAGCCTAATAACTCACCCATACGAACATTGTCTCTTTGTTTCCATGCTTGTTTCCATACATCCACCAAGTTATGTTTAGTTATAACTACACGAAGGTCAAATGGTTGATGTTCCTGATGAACCAACGAACTACTACTATAAAAAGATTGTCTTCCAACTTTTTGTAATACAATTGGAGTAAAATTGGTTCCATCAAGTTCGCTTTTCAATTTGAATAAGCTATCTGGAGACATAATTGTTAACCAGCTAGGTTTAATTCCAGCAAGTGTAGTTTGTTTTTCAATCTGTACAAATGCTTGACTAACTTGATTTATTCTTGGTTCCCAAACAGTTTTAGCTACCGTAGTAGTCCATATAATACGCGTCCACTCAGGTAATACAAAATTAAGTCTAATCAACTGAAACTCCTATTCTCAGTGATATTTATAGTAGTTAAGGAACATGTACAACAAATTCAGGCTGATCAGCATGTGCAATAGGACTTATATCAGTATGTGTAGTTGGAATATCTCCATGATCTGTGTGGCTAGGTATATCTCCATAGGTAGTTGAATCTCCATGATCTGAATAGCCAGTACTATCAGAGTGTGGGTATGAATCTACATGATCTAAATAACCATGATCATCTGTGTGATCTGTATGATCAAAACCATCTTGAAAGTCAGCATGATCGGTATAACTACTAAAAAAATCAGAATGATCGCTAAAGTCACTATGATCGGTATATGCTGGATGATCTGTATGATCAAAAAAAGTATCGCTATAATCAATATGATCGCTATGATCTGTGTGATCAGAATGTATATCTGAATAATTAGCAAATGCAACATCTGTATGATAATTAACTTTTTGACTGCTATTTAATGTTTTGAGTCTGCTCGATTCTACCCACAAACTTCCTGCTTTACCAGTTATAGTTGCATCTACAACAAAATTGAGATATCTCTCATCTCCACTAGCATCAATATAATGTAAGTATCCACTTGCATCAATCCATGTAGAACCAAGTTTAGCTGTACTCCGATGAGCCACATAGATTCCAGTATATCTGTATTGATCAGACCCGGCATTTAGAAAATTAATGTATACTCCGTCGATCCAACACGATCCTGCTTTTGCCATAATATATTTCTCCGTTTACAATTAATTTTGTACTAGGACTTACTACACTACTATTTATTAAGTTGCGTAAAGGTTTGTTCCAACTGGTAATACCAATCGATAATTTGAACTTCCAGTATATCCAATAACACCGTTTACATC